>Ga0209128_1000012_pt1 | contig 206624 bp, 186 predicted proteins | sample ETNvirnome_6_100_FD_184072 | JGI IMG/M metagenome (GOLD analysis project Ga0209128, IMG submission 184072) | Marine viral communities from the Pacific Ocean - ETNP_6_100 (SPAdes) (version 2) | ecosystem: Environmental > Aquatic > Marine > Oceanic | place: Pacific Ocean | collected 2013-06-19
GGGATATCGTTTATCGACAACTTCGGCGGTTACAGAAACTACCCCGGTTATTGAAGTCTTTTTTCGGTCATCCGGACCTGGCGTATATCGCCGGGTGATGTTCGCTTACTTTGTTTCTGATTAGTAGCTTTGGGTCCAGTCTACTAATAAAGAGCTACATCTTTTATTACTTTGGGGCCGTTGGCAAACGAAGCGGACTGTTCGAGGGGAGGGTCAGACCGGCCGTTTATTCTGCTGACCCTACCCCAGAATTTCGGTCCATTTAAAATTGGAAAGTCCGGCATGATGGAGACCTGAGCAGGAGATCATGCCATGAAGCGATCCTGTTACACCGAAGAGCAGACTGCCTTCGCCCTGAAGCAAGCCGAATTGGGTACACCGGTCCCGGAAGTTTGTCGGAAGATGGGCGTCTCCGATGCCACGTTCTACAACTGGCGCAAGAAGTACGGCGGCCTGGGGCCATCCGAGCTGAAGCGACTTAAGCAGCTGGAGGAGGAGAATCATCGCCTCAAGAAGCTGATAGCGGACCTGAGCTTGGATAAGAGGCCATGCTTCAGGACGTGGTGGCAAAAAAGCTCTGAGACTGCCTCGTAAACGCCAACTGGTGGCTGACTTACAAGCACCGTGCGGAGTCAGCGAGCGCCAGTCGTGTGCGGTTTTGCAGTTTTCTCGGGCGTCTTGTCGATACCAATCGGTGGCGAGGGATTCATCGGCATTGTCGATGAGGATCCGCGAGATCACTCTCACGCGGCTTCCGGCGATTTTCAACCCAGTTGTCCAAATGACCGCATTTAAGCGGCCAGTTTATTGCGCTCAATTTCCTGCAACTTGCCAGGATTGAGCGATACCGGTCCGGTCACTTCCCAGTTTCGGATGGTGCCAGACCAGCGCCGTGGATTCCGGCGCTTTGCTCTTTCATAAACCATTTTTCGATGCGCCAGGCGTTCGTGATCAACACCTCGATGCCGGTCTGCCGGTGTCACGAACCGGATACCACTGTGCAGATGCCGCTCGTTGTAGGCCTCCTCGAACGCCAGCATCCAGTCGCGCACGGCCGTGAGCGATGCAAAGCCCTTTGACGGCCACTCCGGGCAGTATTTGACGGTCCGGAACAACGACTCCGAGTATGGGTTATCGTTGCTGACTCTCGGCCTGCTGTGGGACATCAACATGCCCAGATCGGCCAACCGGGCCTTGAGCGTGTACGAGGTCATCGGCGCTCCGTTATCAGAGTGCAGTACCGGCGGATTATGCCCACAGCCTTCGCGCAGCAATGCACGCTCAACCAGCTTCTTGGCCAGTTCTCCGGATTCGGCCTCATGGATTTCCCAGGCGACGATCTTGCGGCTGTAGATGTCCATAATCAGGTACAGATACCAATGCTGGCCACGCACCGCTGACGGGCGTAGAGTAAGAGGCAGGGCGTAGTCGAACTATCTCCCTGCCTCTCCTCTCCGAACCGGACGTGCACCTTTCAGCGCATCCGGCTCTCCGCTTAAACGCTGGCGAAGGCCATAGCAACTTCGGGAAAGCGAGAGGTCCACGTGTTTCTGGACTCTGTCCTCAGGTAGGGATTACCCTCTGGAAGACGCCAACGGAATCGCTTTTTCCCGTGACCGACGAGTCGGTACAGGATGGCGCCACTGAATAGCCCCTGATTGGTTTTGCCATACAGCACCCAAGTCTTACTTTGACCTGAAGCCGGGGCTTTGAACCAATGACGCATCAGCGGTTTGAGCCGGGAGCGATATTTGCGGCCCAGCCAATGGGCCAGTTTCCAGAACACGACACCATCGATGTAGCTGAAGACTTTCGCTTTGTAATCGACGAACTGGTAGAACGCCGCCCAGCCTTTCAGCTTTCGGTTGATGGATTCGACCATGTCGATTTTGCTTTCACTATAATTGCCTGACAGCTTGGCGGTTAAAGATGCTGCAAAGTTACGTGCCTTATCCCGGGGGATTGTCGTCACCACCCGCATGTCGCCATAGCGGCTCCGCTTGCGGATGATGCGATGCCCCAGGAACACGAAGCCGTCATTCACATGGGTAATCTTGGTCTTATCCATGTTCAGTGTCAGCTTGAGAGTTCCTTCCAGCATCTCCCGGCATTCTTCTCTAATCGCCTCTGCCTGGGCTTTGGTGCCCTTGACGATAACCACAAAGTCATCGGCATAGCGGCAGTAGGCGACGGCTGGCTTCCATTGTCGGTTCTCTCGGATGGCTGAGCTTCGACCGATTCGGATACTGTGGTTCCAGTACCATCGATCCTTTCGGGCCTTTTTGCCGAGGTAGCGCCTATTCAGGTACTGATCGAACTCATGCAACATGATATTCGATAGCAGTGGCGATATAACACCGCCCTGAGGTACGCCCTCACTTGCTGCCCGGAAAAGACCTGCATCAATATGACCGGCTTTTATGAATCGCCAGAGAAGGTTCAGGAACCGTCGGTCCCTGATTCTGCGACGTACAGCTTTCATCAGAAGCCGGTGATGCACGGTATCAAAGTAGCTGGACAGATCCCCTTCAATGACCCAGCGTCCGCGCGTTTCCTTATTGTCCGTCAGTTGCAGTTTCACTGTACGGATCGCGTGATGAACGCTCCGCTCCGGTCGGAACCCGTAGGAGAGCGTATGGAAGTCGCTCTCCCACATGGGCTCCATCGCCATTAACATGGCCCGTTGAACGATGCGGTCGCGTAGGGTCGGGATACCCAGTGGTCGTTGCTTGCCGTTGGCCTTTGGGATATACACCCTTCGGGCCGGTAACGGCTGGTAAACATCGGAGAGTAAATCACTCCTGATCTGTTGAAGAATAGCCGGCAGCCTGTCCTGCACAGTCAGCTTGATCTCTCCGTCTATCCCGGGCGTGTTTGCCCCTTTGGAAGACAGAGTGACCCGAGCCGCTTCTGCGAGCCAGTCAGGCTGTGCTATCAGGCGCAACAACCTGTCCACCCGGCGGGTGGGGTCGGTTGTTGTCCAGGTCGCTAGCTTGCGTTGCATTTCGCTGATTATCAAAGGTCTTCACCTTGTTTGGTCAGGTAGTTTGCTTGGCAAACACGTTTAAACTGCTCCCCTTCGCCATGTAATGGGCTTTCCCCATCGCGGACTACTACGGGAGCTCCGCCAGTCAACTTGGCATCGGGGTCATGCCCCCTTGGCATCCAATATTGACCTTCCCCGGTTTACCTATCTGGACTCCAGCATGCTGAGGAGGCTGCCCATCGCACTCTTTACCCTTGCTTGCCGCAAGTTGACAGGAAGCAGCAGTCCAATCTGTGATGGATACTGCTGAACCGAAGCCCGAGCTACCAATTTGGACTTCTTCGTTTGGCAGCGCCTATGCGTCATGCTGCCCAACCTTCCCGTACGGCTTATCAGGTCACGTAAGCCGTGGTGACATTTCAACCCACAGAGGCGGATGAATGGGTTCATGTTCTTCAGCCTTTCAGTACTCAGCCTTGAGGATCATCTTGGCTTAGTGACCTCGCCTCAATCCCCGTTGTCAGCGGGTTACATCACCCTGCGGGCATACCGCAGGTCACTGCCGCTCAGGCTCACCACCCTCACAGTGGGTGGGATTGATTGGTTACTTCCTCCTGAATTACCGGTTCAATATTCCAGATAGACTCGTGGTCCATTTGAGCTTCCATGCTCGCCCTGGACTCCGGGCACACAGTAGCTGATGTCCCAGCTCCATACCTGGTTCGGGCCTGTCGCAGTGAAGCTCGTTGGCTCCGGTACCGTGCGAGGCGGCTTCATGCGCCCCCGGTAATTCTGTTGTTGGTGCTTTTTCAGCACCCGGTAAAACGACGACTCAGAAGCCAGATAGACGCCTTTGTCAGCCAGTGACGGCACGATCTGCGACGGTGGCGAACTCCGGTACTGAGGTTGATTGCACGCACTCAGAATGGCCAATTCCTCAGCCTGGGTGAGCTTATGGGGCTGTTCGACCCGTTCCGCATCAGGACGACGATCTTCAGCCACCCGACCGTTGGAACTGCGCCAGCGCTTCAATGTGCGCTCGCTGATGTCTATCAGCTCTGCGGCCCTGTATCGGGCTGCACCACCGGCAACGGCTTCATCAAACAGCTCCAGAAGCCTTGCACGTTCGTCCAGCGGCGTCAGTCGTCCTCGCTGCTGCCCGGGTCTTCGCCGTACAAGGCCTCGAGCTTTTTTGATAGCACCAGAAGCGAGGTGGTCTCAGCCAGAGCCTTGTCCTTGCGGCGAACTTCCGCTTGTAGCTTTTTGATAGTTTTCCGGGACTCTCGTTTCTGTTTCTGAGCCGCTTTATCCCGGCCTTCCTGCATGCCAGCGCCCTGGAGGCAGGCTTCTTTCCAGCGCTGCACCTGCTCCGGATACAAGCCTTTCTCGCGGCAATAGGCGCTGAGTTCGGCTTCGGACATAGAGGCCGTTTCCACGACAACGGCCAGCTTGGCTTCGGGGGACCAGTCTTCCCCGGTATTACGACTACCTGGCACGGGCATTCCTTGTTCTCGACACTGTTTCAACCAACTATACAGAGTCACATCGGATATGCCTTCCTCTGCTGAAACCGATACGACACTTCGGTTCTGCGGCGGCAACAGCTTCTTCAGCACTGCGGCTTTACGTTCTTCGGAATAACGTGGCATGAATGCTCCCATGCCGCCCCGGTGTGTGGAATTTGGGCGAAATCGCCTACTGGACAACTAGGCTGACAGAGGGGGCTTCATTACGGATGCCGGCGTGTGCATGTCCAACTCCAACGAGAGGGCTGGCGTGATAACCACAAACGGGTTTACAGACTGTATCGGGACCAGGGATTGTCGCTTCGCCTCAAGCGTCCCAGGCGCAACAAGGCAGCCAAGAACCGTCAGCCACTTCAACAAGCCATCCATCCCAATCACATCTGGGGCATTGATTTTGTCTCGGATGCGCTTTTTGATGGCCGCAGGCTACGCCTGCTGACGATCATCGACCTATTCACCCGGCAGTGCCTTGGCATGGTGGTTGGACAGAGCCTGAAGGGCCAAGATGTTCAAGAAGCCCTGACGGCGATTTCACGGTTTCGAGGTAATCCTGAAGTTCTCAAGACCGACAACGGTTCGGAGTTTGCCGGAAAGGTCATGGACCGCTGGGCCTATGAGCGAAACATCGAAATCGACTTCTCGCGACCGGGCAAACCTACCGACAATGCGACGGTGGAATCCTTCAATGGACGACTCCGGCAGGAGTGTCTGAACGAAAACTGGTTCTTGTCACTGGCCGACGCCCGGGAGAAAATCGAAGTGTGGAGGACGTTCTATAACCAAGTCCGACCCCATTCCGCATTGGAGTGGTCCACGCCCTCGGACTACGCCAGGAAACATGCGGTTTCACGAAGAAAACAGAAGCAATTGGAGCCGGATTTTTCCAACTCTGGGTGGACCTAATACGGGGTCAGGGTCAGAGGGGCTTGGATAACATTCAGTCTTTAAAGAAGGATGCACAGGCGGATGTCATCTACGAAAGAGGGGCCCGCGCTCAGGTTGGACACAACTTGCCGCCCCGGCGTGCGATCTTTGCTAGCTAACCAACGTTACGGGATAGATACAAGGTTGGATAACCAACCTTAACTGAAGGATTACATTTTATGTGTATGGTGTACAAAAATTTTAAGATATGCTTGATTACAGGTTGTCAGAGTAAAAGATAGTTATAAAAAATTGAAAATTATTCATTTATGACATTTTCCTATACGATTGATGTTCATTTGAGAGGAATCTATAGTGAAATCTAGAATGCTTGTCCTATCGGTTATAGTATTTTCTGCAGCTTCAGTTTCTAAAGTCAGTTTGGCCCAAACCAATCTGCCAAAATACGATTTAAGAAATATGCAATACGAAGGAGCTTTTCGATTGCCATCCGGAACATTCGGGGACGCAAGAGTAGCTTGGTCTGAGGGTAAGATTGCGGTAGATGAGGAAAATGGAACTTTCTTCTTTTCCGGTTCTAATAAAAAATCCATTGCTGAATTTAACTTGCCTGAAGCCATCAATATTTCAAAGGATTTATCTGAACTAGTGATGGTTGATCAGCCGATTCAACAGTTTAATAATATCTTAGATGATGCCGAAACAGGTAATCCAAATGGAGTCAGTAATATCACAGGACTTGGTATTGTCGGTGGAAATTTGGTAGTCAATGCGGCTGTCTATTATGATGCGAACGCTAGTAATGATCACACCACACTGCTTGTTGAAAATGATAAAGCGTTGAACGCTGCTACTATTAAGGGCTATTTTAAGCTAGAGGGTCGTAATCGCGCAGCAGGGTGGATTTCTCCGGTCCCTCCTGTTTATCAGGATGTTTTTGGGGGTGATCTAATTTTCGGCCACGCCAGCAATTTGCCGATCAATTCGCGAAGTAGCATGGGTCCGTCAGCTTTTTTAGTTAAAGAAAACGACTTGTTATCTGCCAACTCAGGAGATTATATAGACTCTAAAGAGCTTCTGGGTTTTAGTATCAATAAACCTTTGCATCCTGATTTCGAAAACGAAACTATGCAAAATGACTTGTGGACTGAGCTTTCACAAACAGCGTACGGATTTATCGTTCCAGGTACGTCAACTTATTTGACGATTGGCCAGACTGGCGGAGTTCACAGTGGTATTGGATACAAAATCACCCAGGAAAGCGGGTATCAATGTGGCGGTTTCTGCTCCTATGACTTTAAAGATTACAGCAATTATGTGTGGCTTTGGGACATCAATGATTTGATAGAAGTTTCAAAGGGCCTTATGGATCCTGCGAATATACGGCCATATTATTGGGGAAAAATTGACGTACCGTTTCAGCAGTCAGATGATGGTTCTTATGCCGAACACCGGATAATTGGCGGTAGTTCAACGCAAACTGGGAAACTGTATTTAGTAATTGACAGTGCAGACAGCCTTCAATCCCAATACGAAGATCAGCCGGTCGTATTAGTCTATGACCTAAATATAGATAGTTTGCCAATGCCTCCGGCCAACTTTAGTATTGAAAATTAATCTATTCTGTCAGCTTGGTTTTCTGATTGAATGACTTGGTCTGAATTTATCTCCGAGTGGTGGTAGGGGAGGAGATGTATTATGCCGATAATGCACGATGCCCCTCTCTTCTTAACAGTCTTTCAGTATTTTTCAAAGTCGGAGCCTTTCAATTAGGGAGGTTTCGATGAGCTATAAAGGCACTCTATCCATTCGCTTTGGATTGAGTCTCCATTAACTTGCGTTGCGGTCAACATTCGAGGGCTTTATTTTTCTATTAAATCTGAAGATTTTCATTTTCCTCAATAATATTTTTTTCAAATAAAATCTTGTATTTTCAATGGTTAATGAAAATACTTTTGTTGATACTACTGATCTTTGGCTATGAATGTCGCCTCGCTCTTCAGGATGTTCAAATATGGGAAAAAAATAGGGGTTTAAATTATTGTTTTGAAAAAAAACGGACCATAAATCTGCTGGCATTATCATTTTGCTGTGAAACTCAATTAATTTTCCTGCACACTTTGGGGTAATATAGTATGCAAACGTGCCATTGAAATCATTATACGGATCGACTTTGTATAATCCTAAATCCTGTTTAAATCTACCTCTGAAATAGACCCCTCGATGACAAAAAGGATGCAAGCCTAAGTGTACGAACTCAACGCATCTATTGCTGCATAGCCTGATTGCGGTCTCTAATTGTTTTTTTGATGTTAATATGTCTGACTCAAGAATGATTGCAGGTTTATCGTTTTTAAGGATTTTTTGATATATGCTTAAGTGCGATAGGCTACATCCAAGTTCTGCCGGCGAAAGGATCTTCCCGGTCTTGTTATATCGATGGATAATAGACTCGAAATAAAGTTCTGCCGTTAGTTTCGAGCCTAAAATTGGCTCTATTCTTTGAACGTTAAAATCTTGCTCAACTAAGGTCAAAGGATGAGAAGTTATTTTGTAAATGTCCATTTTCGTTCACCCCTAATTGGATGTAATTTTAAAATTTTATTTGGCTTTATATTTTAGTAATTTCGGGTTTTTGTTCTCAATAATATATCTACTTAATTTTACCTGGTTTGTGATGCTTTGACTTTCTGCTGTGAGTTGAAATATGTGATTTTAACTGAATCCACTCGACACTTTTTCGGAGGAATAGCATAGCTAGGGTTATCGTTAGTGTGAATATGGTCAAAATAAATATGCTTGCTTTAATCAGGAAGTCAGCAAGAATTGAGAATTGAGTCACTGGTGTCGATTCGTTTAGCCATACATATATAATGCTTGCGGCCGTCGCTGGCAGGCATAGCCAGCCTAAACGAAGAAGACTGAAACTAGTCCAATGGTTGAGTAAAAAAAGCAAATAAAGCGTAGTTAATACCGAAAGCCATCCTCTAATCCATGCCATCATTTCTAGCGATTTGGTTCCAAGTAACAATAATATTCCAATAATAATTAACGTAGAGGCCCCGTCAAATAAAAAGAGTGCTTTTACTTTACCTTGTGCGATAACTGCGTCGCTGACCAAAGAAAACAGACAGAACGTGAAGAAAAGCAGCCCGAAAGGGCGTAGCAAATGCGCATAGGCGTTCCATTGCTCACCGAGCAGCACTGCAGTGATCAGCTTTGGATGCAGCATCATAAAGACTGTGAGCGGTAGTAAAACGCTGATTGTTAGGGCTAGGCTCAGTCTTATCCGATAGGCGAGGATTTCGGAGTCATGCTTATTTTCGGCGATTGCGGCCAGCAGTGGCTGGGTCATTGGAATGATAGCGGTAAGAGCAGGTAACAAGCTTATCTCTCTTACAAGGTTGTAGCCACCAAGTTGGGCTGTGCCGAAAAATTTTGAAACCATCAGGTTGTCAATCTGGGAACGGATGAATCCCACAATGCCCCGTGCTAGTAACCATTGAGAGAACTGCCACTGTTTGCGTAAGTGGGCCAGGCTCCAGGACGGTCGGTAGCTGTGTACCCTGTAAGAGCCAGCTGCCATTACCACTGAAGATATGAGCATTCCGATAATAATAGCCCAGTGGCTGGGATTGATGAGAGCAATGGTTATAACTGTTACAAACGAGGCGCCTTTTTGCCAGAGCGTAAGCTTGAATACAGGATGGTAATTGATTTCCCGGGCTAACAGCATCATTCCCGGCGTTTTCAAAGCACGGATGGGGAGTGATAGCGCCGCAATGGCGAGGGCTGAGCTAAGTTCCGGTGTGTCAAAGTACTTGGCCACGATCGGTGCACAGGCTATGACAATCATGGCCATGCCGGTTTTAACTAAAACGTCCATGCTCCAGGCAGTATTCAGGTCTGCATCTTCGATGCTTTCTTTTTGAATGATGTACTGCTGGTTGCCGGTTTCTACCAAGAGTTCGAAGAATTGGAGCGCAATGGTAACTAGAGCGACGATGCCGAAATGTTCTGGTGTCAATAAGCGAGCGAGAATGAGTGTGCTGATAATGCCCAGAGAGCGCTGTACTACCTGGATGGCCAAAAGCAAAAAGGAACTCTTTAAGACGCGGCTGCTGGTGCTGGTGTCTTGCACAGACTAATCTCGAATAAGCAAAGAGAATAAGTTTTTAGGCAACGAAAGCTTAGCACAAGCTTGGGCATCAGCGGTGATTAAGGGAATGGTTAAACATAGGCTGGTTTGCACTCTTTGGTGTTTATTGCTTCCGGCCAGTGCTTTGGGAGCAGTATGGGCATCTGCTTTTATTCCCGAACAGCCCTTTGGCACGAAAATAAGGGTTGAAAGCGTCAACCAGCTTAAACATGCGGTGCATTCGGCAGAGCCGGGTAGCGTAATACTATTGGCGCCAGGCGACTACAGGCTGACAGCGACCGTTGCAGTAGGCACCGACCAAATAACTCTACGTGGCTCTGGCAATACGTGCAGTGATGTTATCATCATGGGCGCGGGTATGAATAACCCGGATTATGGCGGCGCGCCTCATGGCATCTGGACAGATGCATCTGGCCTTACAGTGCAGAACCTCACCATTCGTGACTTTTATCAGCATGGCATCGTGTTAAACCCCGGCGCCGAATCACCAACCTTCCAGAATATTGCATACTGGATACCGGCAAGCAGTTAATCAAAGCCAATCCATCTGCCTTTGGGGATGGCGTTGATGGGGGCATTGTTGAGCATTCAGTTTTCGCTTACACAGAAGGCCCGTCAATGATCGATCGGGGAGGCGGCACTGGCTACACCAATGGCGTGGATGTCCATGCCGGTGCCAGCTGGGTTATCCGGAACAATCACTTTGAAAACTTTCATGCTCCGGATAATGCGAACCACCTTTGGGCACCCGTTGTTTTAATGTGGAACGGAGCGAGCAACACCGTCGTGGAAAACAACACTTTCGTGAATGTCGACCGGGCTATCGCGTTTGGTTTGCTGGACCGGCCTATGGATCATTCCGGTGGCGTCATTCGAAATAACCGCATTGACTACCCCGAGGGACTTTACAGTGATGCAAGGCGGCGTGGATCCGATGGGGCGATTATTGTTTGGAGTTCGCCAGGCACCATCGTAGAGGGTAATGAGGTGTTTACCCGGGGAAACCTGAATCGCTCTATTGAATTCCGGTTTGATACCAAAGGGGCCAAAGCAATCAATAATACGGTAGATGCGCCCATTGGTACCCGTGATGGCGCGGTTTATGAAGGTGCCGGCAATCGATTGGTGACAGAATAGCGCTGCTTTGAAATAGGCTGGTTTGGACGCTACTGATAGCAGTGTTCGTATTGTTGCACCATCTGTTCTGCGGAAAATCGTTCCTCAAAGCGCGTTCTGGCTTGTTGCGACATTTTGGAAAGGGCGTTCGGGTCTTGCAGCAACTCCTGGATCGCCCGGGTAAAGGCGGGAAGATCATCGCTCTCAACCAGTTTTCCTGTTTCGCCATCGGAGACAATTTCGGGTGTGCCGCCAACACGAGTGGCGACTGTCGGAATTCCGAGGCTCATGGCTTCCAGAAGCGTCATGGATGTGCCTTCGGTAAAAGAGGGCAGCAGGAATACATCCATTAGGCTCAGGTAGTCTGCCGGCTCTGTTTGAAAGCCTGTAAAAATAACTGACTCACCCAGGTTTAATTCAGCTGCAAGTTTTTCCAGGTTGTCGCGTTCCGGGCCGTCGCCGACCAGAAGCAGCCGTACAGGGACGTCTTTATCGAGCAGAGTTCGCGTCGCCTTCAGCATCAGTGCCTGGTTTTTCACCGCGTCCAGTCGGGCAACGGTACCAATGACAGTTTCTTCTGCTTTTATTCCCAACTCTTCTTTCAATGCAGAGCGTTTTCTCTCGGTAACTTCCAGCGGGGCTATGCCGTTATAGATGACGCTGATCCTGTCTCTGGGCAAGTATTCATATTCCACCAGAGCGTCGCGAGTCGCGGAGGAGATGGCGACGAGTTTGTGGGAGGTGCGGGCTATGAAAGGATTGATGAACTTTGCTTTTTTGCGGTGGTGGTCCGGATGAAAGCGCCCATGCTCGGTGAAAACGACCTTTGCTCCGGTACCCCAGTGCGCAAACCAGCCATAGGCGTAAGGTGAGTATTGGTGGCAGTGGACAATATCGAACTTGCGGGATTTGATCATATGCCTCAGCCAGAGAATGGTTTTTAGATCAAAGCCGGAGGCCCGTTGCCGCGCGTGGTGCTTTATACCGTGTTCGGTTTCCAGTGCCTGGCCAATAGCGCCAACTTCCCCATCAATACAGGCAATCTCGTTGTGGAACCGATGTTTGTCCAGGTTCGTGACCAATTGCCGGATGACTTGTTCGGTGCCGCCGAAGCCCATGTTGAAGGTGACATGGAGAATGCGAACGGGTGTTTTCGTTATTTCCATGGGGTAGGGGCCGATAATTTTGGGGTCGTGAGGCCTGAGTATATCGGGTTCTTGTTCATGCAGTGAATGCTGTCTCGAACAAAGAAAAGCCAGCTCGATAGCTGGCTTTCGTCGGTAGCTGGGCTGGAATCAGGAGAGCTTTTTGCGGCGAACTGCCACAAGGCTCAGAATGCCCAGGCCGAACAGGGCCAGAGTACCCGGTTCCGGTACGAGGGATACGTTATCCAGCATGATGCCGATGTTGTCGCCGCCGTTGTGGTTGAACGTCAGGTGATTGGTTGTCTGAGAGGTAACGGTGATGCTGCGAACGATGGTCTGCCATGGATCATTGGCGGCCAGAACGAAGGTTTCTGTAAGGAAGCCATCCAGGGAAACCACCATGGAATCGCTGGCGCTATTTCTTTGGTTGCCGGAAATATCGAAGCTCAGGGTATAGGTGCCCGGATCGAGCGTGAGCGCAATGCTCTGAAGCGTGCCGGCCGTGCCTGTGGAGCCGTCGAGGTCTACACACTTGCCCGTGCCGCCGGCGCAGGTGAGGCTCCAGGGGTTCGGCGTGGAGATCAGGTCGACGGAACCGTGAGTGACTGTCCAGTTAGCAAAGCCTGTGTATTCGGTATCCCAGGCGCCGGGGGCTAGCTCTGAGTCAAAGTTGTCCTGGAAGATCACGCCTGCGTTGACAGAGAGACTGAAAAGCGTGGCGGAGAGGAGAGTGGCTAACCGTTTATACATCATATTGGTACTTCCCAAAGTAAACGAATGCGTTAATGCAGCCTACGTTTGACAAAGCAGGATTGGTGCCAACAACTAAATCTTTGATTTAATGAGATTTTATAGGTGGTCGGTTAGGCGGGTGTAAAGAAAATCGACGGGCAGACTGCCCTATGTATCAGTTCATTTACAGCTGGGTTTCCACCATGGTTTTGGTGCGCTCGAGTCGGGATAACTCGTCGCGGCAATCCCTGTCTTTGCAGGGTACCTGGATGGTAACGAGCGCGAACCGGCTTTCGCCCGATAGGGTCGCGGGAATCTGAAGAAGTTTGGCTTGGCGGTAGTTCAGGGTGCTTCTGCTTCCTACCTGGTACCACTGGGCCATAATGACACGTTCCCGGGTGAGGATGTTTCGATAGAGTACAACACCCGGTGCGAGTCGCTCTTCTATTTGCCAGGAGGAATTGTCGAACATCTGGGGCAGGTAGGGCACAAGTTTTTCTTCGGATGTGGTTTTCTGGCTTTGGGCCAGAGATACCCAGGCATTCCTGGTGCTTAGAATCGTCTGGTGGAGCGCCGAAGGCAGGCTGATTGGCATCGGCAGCTCAGCGCTTGCTTGCCTTGGCTGGAAGCCCTCAAGCTGTAATGCCCAGGGGGACTGCTGGCCAGCGCTTGTTTGTGTCAGCGTCAATGCAACTGGCCCCAGGAGCACCGCAACGATGATCGCTGGAATGCCGACTTTGGTGATTTTAAGCTTGCCTGTCTCGGGTTCGTCGCTGGATGTGCTCCTCTTGCGAACGGGTGAGAAGTACAGAGCTGGAAGAATAAAGGCCCCAAAAACAATCCACCCCATGGTTTCGTGGTCGGTGAGCAGATCGCTCTCCATGTTGGTTTCATAGGCAACGAACACCAGGATGGTTATGCGAACCCAGTTCGCAACCAGGCCGATCAACATAGCTACAACTACGGTGATCAACCAGCCTTTCCAGCGGTAATCATTGAGAATGGAGGTCATCATGGCCAGAAGGATGGAAATGGCAAAGTAGCGAATGCCGGAGCATCCATCGGCAATCAGGAGTCGCCCGTAGGGCAGTGTGATGCTGTTGCCCTCAATAAGTGCCGTCATTCCGAACAATCGTACCCAGCTGCCCACAACTACACTGGCAAGTGATACCAGCGGCGGTACCAGATCTGCCCAGAACGGCAGTGAGAGTGACAGCAGGGCAACATAGGGCAGAAAGCTGAGTGCCTTATGAAAGCCCAGCAGCGTCCATGACACAGCCATTACGCCAGCCGGCAGAATCAGATAGGCAAGGGTATCAATGCGGACCAGCTCAAGCAGAACCCACACGAGAGTGACTCCGATGAGTGCGATACCGCCGAGCAAATGGTAGGGCTTTTTTCTCAAATCGCCTTTGCTGCTCTCTGGTTTGGGCGGATGAATGAGGAGTAGGCCCAGAAAGATGATAGCGGTGGCAAGGCCATGGGCAAGGACCTGTTCAAATTCAAGCCAAACTGTGGCAAGCCGGAACCACGTTGGAAAAAATAGGACGACGGCAATGGCCGAAACAACCAGAAAGGGCAGCGAAAAGGGGAGGTTGTCGAATGTCTTCCTTAACATCATTTTTCCGCCGAACTACGTGGTCTTTTGAAGAATACCGTGATTACTATTCACGTAAAAGACAGATTCGAACATAAAAAAAGCCAGCCGAAGCTGGCTTAAATCGCTCAGTCGAAATTAGACTTTCTGACGACGACGGGCTGCACCAAGGCCCGCAAGGCCGAGGCCCAGGAGGGCGAGGGTGCCGGGCTCTGGAACCGGAACGATCGATTCAATCATTACGACCATGTCGCTGTAGTCTCGATCTGAAGTTCCATCCATCAACAGGTCTTCCCAGGCCAAAATGTAATTGTTTGAGGTAAAGGTGCCAAATGTTCCATCGTTATCGGCATCCATTTGCAGGGAGTCGTCACCTCGATAAGCAACCATATGGTCTTCACCGTCAACATTTCTGGACTGCTGAGAGAAGAATGTTTGTCCGCCCTCATCGGGGGATGTGAGATAGAAACCGAAAGTTGAGCTAGAGAACAAGACTGCATCGGAATAATTCACGTTATCAGTTGTGAAATACAGGTTGCCCGATGTATCGGTGACAGAGTACAAATTTTTAGTTGCTGATTCAGGTGATCCTGTCGCGCCACCAGGTAAAACAGGAACGGTGGACTGATTGCTGTCAGAGCCTGCGAAAATTTGCAGTGTGGCATTCGAACTCAAGTCATAGATGCCAAAAGTATTTGCGTCTGCAAATGTGGCAATCTCAAACATTATGACTGCTGACCCATTTCCAGACCCACTTAAACGCCACGTTTCATCCGGACTCGATTGGTCAATGTTCAAATCGTAGCGATCAGTAAATGCGGTCGTACTGCCAGTGCCATCGTCTGATAGCGCGTTGAGATTGTTCGCTAGTGTTCCGTTGTCATTAATTATTGCAGCATGGGCCGAGAAGCTGAGGGCTCCAACAGCAACAGCCGTTAAAATCGACTTTAGTTTCATGGGTATTCTCCGGTTGTTTAGCTCTAAGTCCCTGTAGTGTGCTTTGCAACCAGGCTGTCTCTTATTGTTCTAGAGATCCTTGGCTTTCCGTCCCATCCTCACGAATGGTTTGGCTCCCGACCGGGTACTACCCCGATCCTCACCCAATACCAAGCGAGAAACGTGCCACTAATCTATAGTTCTGAATTCTTTGAAAAATTTCCGGACCTTGAATCAGGGCTGTAAAAATAATCGACATTGAAACGAAGAAGGCCAGAGTAACGGTAGTCTCCGGCCTAACTGTCTGGGTTCGATTGCAGGTTTTGTCAATCTTCTTTACATGGCTTGCTTAACGGTTTCGAGATGAGCGCGGATGTCGTCATTATCCGGAGCAAGCGCCAGAGCCTTTTCAATCACTGCTTTCGCTTCGTCGTGCTTGCCAGACAGATGCAGGATCCATCCATAGGTATCCAATACAGCAGCATTATCAGGGGCGAGATCCCGGGCGCGGCCAGCCAGTTCCATGGCCCGGGTAGAGTCGTCTTCGCGCAAGAGCCAGGCAAGGTTGTTCAGGGCAGCAACATTGTTGGGTTGGCGGGATATAACCTGCTCATAATGATTGGCGGCCACAATTTCCTGGTTGTTGGCCATCAGCCAATCTGCTCTGGCCATGTGCGCGGTACTGCTGTCTGGCGCAACACTGAGCCAGCTTTCCGTCAGTTCATCTTGTGTCTCCGGCGCTTCTGTTCGTGCCAGGCCAAGAAGAGAGGGCATCAGGCCGACATCCTGTGATCTCTGCCATTGCTCAAGAAGGTAGTTGTAGGCAGGCTTGTTACCTTCTTTTTGTCTGAGCAGTGCTGCACGCGAAAGAACCACGGGTCGCTCCGTGCCAAACGTGTCTTCAACGGCATCCAATGCATTCAGCGCCTCATCCAATTTACCTTCCATCTGGTAAATCCCCACGGGGAGAAGTGCGTATCCCAGATTTTCCGGCTCCAGAGCGATGGCCTCGGCCGCTTTTGCGCGGGCGGTGGCGTAATCCTGTTGGCTTGCCGCTGCCTGGGCTTCGGCTCGCAATAACTGCCCGGTTGCACGGGTGACGGCAACGGAATCGGAGGTCTGCCATTCATCCAGCAGTGCCCGTGCCTCTGCCAGCCTGCCCTGGCGAATGTTGATCAGGGCCGCCAGGGTGTCGGCATTCACCTTTAGCTCCGGATGTTCCCGACCAACGTTACCAAGCCATTGTTGAACCTCTTCTGGCGAATGGTTCTGGGCATAGACCTGTCCAGCTCGCTGGAGCGGTTGAATCGCCTCGGGCGTTATCTTTGCGGCATCTATAAGCGTCCGTACAGCATCTTCTGGCTGATCTGTCTGGTTATAGAGCATGGCCAGGGCAACTTTTGGAGCTTGTAGCTGGGGGCTGTCCTTAACCAGGGTTTCCAGTCGGGTTTTGGCAGCCTCGGTATTGCCAAGTTGAGCATCTGCCATGCTTGCGAGCAATACCGCTGAAGGTTGGTCACCGTAACCGTTCAATAGTGAATCGCGGATCTCCGTTGCTTCTTTGGTCTCACCTTGCTGAATGAGCAGGTTCAGGTAGGTGCCGGTGGTATTCCACTCGGATGGATCAGCGGTGAAGGCCATACGTAATTGGCCCAGGGCCTGCTCAGGTTGACCATTGCGAATGTGATACTGGGCAAGGGCTAGCCGCAGCCGCACGCGGTTAGGCTCGTTGCTGATTGCTTTACTGAGGCTGGCGACGCCGGCGTTCTGGTAATCAGGCAGACTGAGGGCGAGGATCCCGTGCATTGCCAGAAGTTCGTTGTCATTGGGCCGCGCCTTTATCGCGCGGTCGAGAGTTTTTAGCGCTTCTTCTCGATCACCGGCGTCGATCTGCGCCATGGTGGCAGCGCGTATGAACTGGGTGGGGGTGGTTTCCGGGTCCAGGTTTTCCGTTAATAGGCGGGTGCCTTCGTCCAGTTCGCCGGTTCCAGCAGATAATGCTCCAAGCATCAGGGCGACTTGTTCGTTGTCCGGGTCGAGCTTGAGCATATCTCGCAGGATGGTTTTGGCCTCGTCAATGTTGCCATCTTTGATGGCGGCGATGGCTGCTTCGCCCTGTTCCTGTGCTCCGGTGTTGAGGTTTTCTGCGAGAATCCGGTTGTAGACCTGGGCTTCAGTGATCCTGCCTTGTTCAGTGAGCACTCGTGAGAGGGAAGAGAGAATGTCCCGGCGGATGGGCAGGAACACATCAGACGTTGGCAGCAAGCCTACAGCATCAGTGAGAGTTGCAGAAGCTGCTTCGAGCTGGTTCTCACGATATTGCGCAACGCCTTTCCAGTAGAGCACTTCTGGCTCCTGTCCGTTGCGATTTGTCCACTCTTCAAGCGCCTGAATGGCCAGTGAAGACTGATTGAGGTCAAGATGGCTCCTGGCCACCCCAACGATTGCGTTGATGTTTGCGGCGTTGCTGGCTGTCAGGTTCTGGAAAAGTGCCAGCGCCTCTGCTTTTTCGCCGGCCAGCCTCAGGGCTTCCGCGCGTATCAGTGCTGCCTGCAGCTGGGCTTCCGGTGAATCCGCTGAAAAAGCTTCCAGGGTCTCCAGGGCTGAGAGTTGTTTGCCCTGTTCCACATACGCCCTCGCGAGTGGCAGTGCCACCTCGCTGGCATGGTCGCTCAGCCATGGCTCCAGCAGGTCAGATGCCTGTTCATAGGCGCCTATGGACTGGTAAATCTCGGCCAGACGTACGATATGAGACACATTGTTCGGATCTGCCTGGATGGCATTTCTTACTTCCACAAGCGCCGAGCGGTATTGGCCTTGCTCCGCATAGGTGTCCGCCCGCGAAATGTGTGACATTGCTTCGGAGCTGTCTGGCTGATTATTGCAGCCGACGAGAAGCGGCAGTGGGCTCAGCAAGGTGGTTGCCAAGAGCAGGCGTGGTAGAACTCGCAATGTCTGGTTCCTTGTTTTCATTTTTTTACTCCTTGAGTCAGGCTCGCATGAAACATCACGGCCTGATAAATCAAACTTCAGAGATTTCGGCAGATGTGTCTATCTTGTACTTATCGGTCAGGTTATAGAGGGTAGGCCGAGTAACGCCCAGCAACCTCGCTGCCTGAGCCATGTTGTAGCCGGTGGTCTGCAGGGCCTGGCAAATCGCCTGCCTTTCTGCCTGTTCCCGCACTTGCCGCAAATTAATATGGCTCGGTGTGGCTGAATCACTCACATTGAGTTCAAGATCGTCCGCAGTGACCCGTTTGCCATCGGCCATAATAGTTGCCCGTTTGACCTTGTTGATCATTTCTCGCACGTTGCCGGGCCATGGGTAACTGTTAATGGCGTTTATTGCATCTTCGGTAAATGCCAGATTGGGGCGATCCATGTGTTTACCCAGGGATTTCAGGAGGGACTGGGCAATAACCAGGGCATCACCATCACGCTCGCGCACGGCGGGCACGTCCAGCGTAATTTCACTGATGCGGTAGTAAAGGTCTTCCCGGAACTCTCCGCTATCGATCAGTTGTCGTACATCACGATGAGTGGCGCAAACAACGCGCACATCAACTGGAATTGGGTTGACTGACCCCACCCGGTCTACCACGCGCTCTTGAAGAAACCGAAGAAGCTTCGCCTGCAAAGCCATGGGCATATCTCCAATCTCATCAAGGAACAGGGTGCCGCCGTTGGCGTTTTCTATTTTGCCCTTTTTGGTTTGATTGGCGCCGGTAAATGACCCTTTTTCAAAGCCGAACAGCTCGCTTTCGAGCAGGTTTTCCGGAATGGCAGCGCAGTTGATGGCTGCAAATGGTTTGCAAGAACGCGGGCTAAGGTCGTGGATTGCCCTCGCCAGAAGTTCCTTACCGGTCCCCGTCTCACCTGTGATCAGTGTTGTTACATCGGTGGGGGCGACTTTTTCCAGGGTACGGCATATCGCAAGCATTTGCGGGCTTGCCGCCACAATACCCTTGATATTGGTTCCGTTGCGTTGGCGGGCCAGGTCGCGGTTCTCGCGCTCAAGCTCAGCAAGTCTGAAGGCGCGGTTGACAACAAACGTCAAAATGTCTGCATCGAGCGGCTTCTGATAAAAATCGGAGGCACCCATGCCAATCGCTTTGACCGAGTTTTCCTTATCTTCCCGGCCGGTTACCACTATTACTTTGGTCATTGGCGCAAGGCGTAGAATTTCCTCCAGCAGGCTGAAACCTTCGGTTGCCCCTCCAGGATCAGGCGGAAGACCAAGATCCAATGTGATTACGTCGGGTTCTTCACGTCTCAGCGCGGTAAGCGCTGATTCCCGATCAGAAGCAACAGCCACTTCCAGGTCTTCGCTGAAACACCAGCGCATCTGGCTCTGAAGTCCCGGATCATCCTCAACTATCAGGAGTCGTCTAGTCACAACGGCACTAAGTCCTTTTCTACGAAGTTTCCTTAACCCGATTCTTAACTGAACATTGACACTTTGCAATGCTGGTTTGCAGGGATGTTTGTATTCGGCAATTAATTGGCGCCCTGGGCGCTCTCGTAATTGTCAGAAACTAGTCGTTCTGGCTCTTTGGTTGCTTTTCCCAGGTTTGCATCGGCCAGCGGAATTCTCACTGAAAAACAGGAGCCGAGACCCGGTTCGCTGGTTACATCAATATTGCCACCAAGTTTTTGAACATACTCTCTTGCCTGGTAGGCACCGATGCCCATTCCGGTGAGGCCCTTGGTACTGGCAAAGGGCTTGAACAACTGGCTGCTGATAAATTCTTCGGTCATCCCGGTGCCCGTGTCCTGGATGAACAGCACAACGTTTCCGCGTGCGATTTTCAGGGTTAAACTGATTTCTCCGTCAGGAGGGGTTGCGTCCTGCGCGTTCTGAATCAAATGCCCTAGCACACTGCGCAGTTGTTCCTCGTCTGCCTTTATCAGGGCGTCCAGCGGCGTTCCCTCAAGATGTGGGGCAGGTAGGCGGTGCTGATGGTGTGCAATTAATTGCTCGACCAACTGGGTAAGGTTGATGGGAGCGAGCGCGCTGTCGTCCTCGGTCGCTGGTTTGCGAATGTGGTCTACCAGGTTCGACATCTTGCGCACGGCATGTTCTGTTGTGTTGATCATGTCGTCGATGAACGCCGGGTTGTTCCTGTGTTTCGGGGCATTTTTAACAAGGAGCGATAATTGGGCGATCACGGTTTTAAGATCATGAACCATAAACGCCGAGGCTTTACTGACCGCTTCGAACTGCATGGCACGGGAAAGCCGATTTTGTGCATCGGCTTGGGCCAACAGGTTGGTAGTTTGGCGCGCAACCACTTTGATCAGATCAAAATTCTCCCAATTCAATTCCACCCGGGCGTAGGGGTTGCCAACCAATGCCATGCCATAGAGCTCGTTGCCTAAATAAAGAGGGATTATTAGCCAACCGTCGGGCGTTTTTGAGATTGCGTCTGGAATTTCTAGCAGGTTGTAACTGACTGGATCAGCTTTGTACTCGTGAAGGTCGACAATCCACTCGCGATTCTGAAAAAAGCGCACCAATTCCGAATCGTTATCGATCATGGTGTGTTTGGGCACAGAAAGGTTGACGGCCGCCTTGAGGATGTAGGCGTTCTGTTCGCCAATCAGCCAGATCGCACCGGAATTGCTCTCAACTAAACCCGCCAGCATGCGGATTACACGCTGCGGTAATGGCGGCTCATCACTCAGGTCTGCGAGTTCCCGAGTCATTTTTAGCCACTCTTCCCGGTAGTCATATTTGTAGTCAAAGAAGTTCTGACTGATAAGCACCATTAGTTTGGAGCGTATTCGGCGCGAAAGCAGAAGTGTGACCAGGAATACTAGTGAAATCGTAAAGAAAAGGACTTGGAGAGCGTCTCCCCAGTCACCCCCAATGACGCGAACGTAGTAGCCCCCCAGTGCCAGGAACAGGAGGTACCCCCCGGCGAAAATAAGTGTGCCGGCGTGAAAAACAGCTGACCGTGACAGCTGAAAGTCTACCGGCTGTTTGCGAGTATTAATAACGTTAACGGCGAATAGCGGCGTGAGCAGAGCGTTTACAAATCCACGGGCGTTCCAGAATGAGTCGGCGACGTGGCCGAACAGCAGGGCGTCGGCATACATGAAAAAATCGAACGCAAAAATCGTGGCAACGCCTATGCATATATATTTTATGCTGGAGCGGCCGAAACTTGGGGAGTTACGCCAGATCTGCTCGACCAGTGACAAACCGAGTAGGGAAATACCAACCTGACCGAGAAGCTTAACTTTGCCAGTGGCTATGTTGATCTGTGCAAAGTGCTCTGCGAGTCCAATCCCCACCAGAACAACAAGCAGTGTTGCTGCGGTCGCGCCGATGACTTGTTTTACTTTTCCAGTGAGTTTGCTTTCGCGCAGACCATCTTTTAATAGCGCGAACAGCAAGTAAATCCAGGAAGCGTCCCTCAACAGTTCAATGAGATAACGGAGATTGAAGCCCGGGTATCCCCAAAGGCTTTGGCTGACAATTGACGTTGCCCAGATTGCAGTTACAGCAGCTGCGAGCGCGAGCGCCCGATCGACGCCGCGGCGCAAATAGCGAGCGGCTACCAGCATGGCCAGTAGACCGAACGTAATCGCTGCTAGCGAGTAGCTGAGTACGTCCATGTTGCTAAACATGCCTTGGCACCCCGAAAGAAGAAACCCCTGTCTAAAGAATAGTCTTGTTTAAACTCCAGCGTAACTTATGTAGTTACTGTTGACTAAACCGGCCTCTTGTTCTCCCGATAAAACCGGAAAATCTCCTTTAGCGGCCGCTTCGGCTCAAATCCGAACTCATTAACAAACGCCCGCCCATCAATCACCACCGGATACTTGAAGAACGCCATCAGATAGGACGGAAAGCTCTTCAGTTTCAAGGTGCCGAGTATCATCTTCGGAACCATCGGTGGAATGGAGGGCACCTGAATACGCTTGCAGCCACAGAGCTTCAGTGCGTGCTGGTACGCCACCCAGTCCTGCGGAGCCACGTTGTAAACGCCACGTGTCGGTTTTTTATACGCAAGCACAATGGCGTCGGCCATGTCATCGATATGGATAAACTGCATCATGGGTGAAAAGCCCGCCAGCACCGGTGCGCGCTCGCTGGCCAGCAGGGTGCTGATGGTGTTGCGCACGCCCGGGCCCACGATATTGCAGGGCCGCAGGATGGTGATGTTCAGCTCCGGGTAGCGCCACAGGTAAATGTTGGCCAGGTTCTCCAGTTCCACGGAGTCAATCAGGTCGGCACTGAGTCCGGCGCTCTTGAGCGGTGCTGCTTCATCAATGAGTGCGGGGTTGTAGGCCACGGCTCCGTATACGTGGAACGTGGAGAGCACTACCACCCGCTTGATGCCGTATTTGTGGCTGAGGTCCAGCAGTTTCTGGGTGCCCAGCACATTGGCGTTGTAGCGCCGCATGCGGGTGAGCTGGCTGGACATGATCCGGCCCATGTGGATCACGCCATCGAACTGGTAGCGCCGGAACAGATCCTCGAACACCCGCTTGTTGAAATCAATGCAGTAGCTGGGGATGTCGTCGCCCAGGTAGACCTGTTCCCGGAAATCGACGGCGACCAGGTCGCAGGTATCCCGGAGTTGTTCGATGACCTGTTGGGCGAGGGCGCCGGCGGCGCCGGTAATCAGAATGTGCGGTCTGCGTTGTTCGGTCATCAGAAAAGCCTTTTCCTTTCGCTCAGTCCCTTGTCGATCAGCCGGCTGATTTCGGCCTTCACCTTCTCCACGCGTTCGGTGACCTGTTCTTCGGGGATTTCCAGATCGTCAAAGTACATCGGGGCTCCGAAGTTCAGGTGTACCTTTGCCGGCAGCACCACGGGCATAGCAACCGGGGCGTAGGGGATGCCCAGGGCCTTTGCCAGGGGCTTGATGTTGGCGATGGCCGGGATGGTTTCCTCGCAGCCCACTACGCCAACAGGCACGATCGGCGCCTTGTACTTCATGGCCAGGTGCATGAAGCCGTTGCCAAACCGTTTGAGCTGGTAGCGGTCGTGGTAGAGTTTTCCGGAACCGCGAATGCCCTCTGGGAACACGATGACCGCTTCATTGTTGGCGAGCATCTTGGCGCAGTTGACCGGGTCGCCGAGTACGGCGCCAACTTCATTCAGCAGGTTGCCCAGCCAGGGCACGGTCGGAAAGAAGCGCTCAATCATTGCCCTTGGAATACGGGCATCTTTTTCCCGGGAGGCGAGCGCATAGCCAATCAGCAGGCCGTCGATCGGCAGCTGCCCGCTGTGGTTGGCGATAATCAGCACCGGCCCCTCGGCGGGAATGTTTTCGACGCCGTGGGCCTGTACACGGAAATACTTTTCGTAAATCTGTTTGGTGAGCGAAAGCCCATATTTCATGGCTTCGTTGTTGTAACCCCAGGGGTCGTAGCCCAGGCTCCCGATGGGTTTTCGGATGCGATTGATATGCTCGTTCAGTTCCGCAGGAACCAGTCGGGTTTTCAGAAATGATGCCAGGCTCATGATTTCCTTCCGATGAATACGCCTAATGTGTGGCTTTGTCCTTCATTTAGCACCCGATAGTCGCTGGCGGCATTGGCGGTTTCGACGCACAGCATGGACTGCCAGGCCGTATCCGGAAAGTCCGACAGTGTTGCCGCTTTCACCGGCCCTGGATTCCAGACGACAGTTGAATCGCTGCCCACCGCGGAGAGTTTGCGGCCAGTTCGGGGTGTCACGATTGTCAGGGTCTCGCCGCACTCGTAGATCCGGTCAGTTTCACCCTCGAAGTACACCGGGCCTTCCTGGTTTCGGAATTCCCAGTTATCCAGGGTGTCGATGTACTGGCTGTTGCCGAGGCCAAGCACTCGGGTGCGAGTTATGTCGCTGGTGGGCAAATAAGTATGGAGCGCCTGGCTGAAGGCGAGGGGATCATTGCCCAGATTTGTGGTAGTCAGCGCCAGCTGACAGCCCCGGATAGAAAAGCTGAGCGTAAGCAGCGCAAGTGCGTGGCCGACCCAGACATCACTGAAGTCCTCGTTGGCATCCAGAGACAGACTGATTTCCACTTCGTGCGCGTTCTCCCGGACATCTTCCAGTTTCCAGAGCGCGGTACGGGCAAACCCGTGGGCTTGGTCGGTCTGGATGCGTTTCCGCACTTCCGGCGCGTTGCGGGCCGGATCGCCAAACCAGGGCCAGCACACGGGAATGCCACCGCGGATGGCTCGACCGGGTTCGTACCGGGCCGCTGGGCTCATCCAGAGCCAGTCAGATTCGTCCTGAGGTTTGAAGCTTGCCAGATGAGCGCCCTGAATAAACACAGTGGCCTGGAACAAAGGATGGTGGACCTCAAGAGCTTCCAGTTGTCCGATCGTTTTCCAGCGCGTGAAGGACCATTGGCCCGGCGAAAGTGAGAGCGGTGGCCTGTTACTGCTTTCTGACATGGTTAGCTACTGAGTGAAACCGGTTAAGTGTATTTGCCTACACAGAGAGTAAATTAAAACTGCCGCTGCGGCGAGAATTGCGCCTAAAATACGCTCAAATTCAGTACGAGGCCTGCCGATGGAAACGCCGGTAATCATTCCGATCCATGATCCCCTTATCACACCTTTGCACAGCGCCCAGGATGCGGTGGCGGGCAGTGATGTCCAGTCGATGGATCTCACGCCGGAGCAACAGGAGCCGGTGTCTGAGGACTGGCTGGATGAACTGGCTTCAGGGCTGAGCGAGCACGGCTGGATGTCGCTGGATGTGAGGTCGCGGCTGGGCGCCAACCTGTTGGCGGCGCTGAAACAGGAAGTGCAGATTCTGGATCGTACCGATGCCATGAAAAAAGCCGGCATCGGGCGCGGGAGTGATCTGGTGCGAGACCGGTCGGTGCGGCGCGACAAGATTGCCTGGCTGCAAGGCATTACAGCTCCTCAGGCCGCGCTGTTCGGGTTTTTCGAGTCCATTCGCCAGGGTCTGAATCAAAGGCTGTTTCTGGGGCTGAAGCGATTCGAGACTCATTATGCTACCTACCATTCAGGTGATTTCTATAAACAGCACCTGGACAGCTTTAAGGGCAGGGCATCCCGGGTGGTGAGTCTGGTGCTTTATCTGAATGAAGATTGGCAGGCAGCTGACGGCGGCGCCCTTCAGGTGTTCAATCGCGATAACGACCATGAAGTCTGCGGAATCGTGTTGCCTGAGGCAGGGCGTATGGCCTTGTTCATGAGCGAAGAAATCCCTCACGAGGTGTTGCCGGCAAACCGCACCCGTTACAGTCTGGCCTGCTGGTTCCGCCAGGATGAGGTGCCGCTGCCTTTGTAGGGCCGATGCTGGCGGGCGTGCTGATTTGTCATTGTAGTGTGCAAACCCTTTTGCTAATATGCGCGCCGCTTTCAGGGAATTGTCCTGAAACGCCGTTATGGTGGCTCCATTGGTGCCTCCGCAACATGAAACCGTGAACCCGGTCAGGCCCGGAAGGGAGCAGCCGCAGCGGTGGAATTGTGTGCCGGGGTGTCGCTGGTGGAGTCACCCCCAGTTTTCTCACCTCGCTTGTTTTATCCTTCTGATTATCCTTGATAGCCATGAACTTATGTGCGGCGCTGGTGTGTGCGTTTCCGGGATCAAGTCTGCTTCTTATAGATCTTTGTCCGTGCTAAGGTTAAAGCCGTTTTTCACTGCAGTTGGCGGAACATGAGCTACCAGGTACTTGCCCGTAAATGGCGCCCACGCACCTTCGAGGATATGGTGGGCCAGGAACACGTGCTCCAGGCGTTGATTCACGCCCTGGAAAGCCAGCGTCTTCATCATGCTTATCTGTTCACGGGGACCCGTGGGGTAGGCAAGACCACCATTGGGCGTCTGCTTGCACGCTGCCTCAACTGCGAAACCGGCGTCACGCCCAATCCCTGCGGTGAATGCTCCAGTTGCCAGGAAATCCAGGAAGGCCGGTTTGTGGATCTGATCGAGATTGACGCGGCGTCTCGCACCGGCGTGGATGATATGCGGGAACTGACCGATAACGTCCAGTACGCACCCACTCGCGGTCGCTACAAGGTGTACCTCATTGACGAGGTGCACATGCTGACGAATCAGTCCTTCAATGCCTTCCTGAAGACGCTTGAAGAGCCACCGGAACACGTCAAGTTCCTGCTGGCGACGACGGATCCCCAGAAGCTGCCGGTTACGGTGTTGTCCCGGTGCCTGCAATTCAACCTCAAGCGAATGACGCCGGAGCATATCGCTGGCCACCTCCGCCATGTACTCGGTGCCGAGGATATTCCATTTGAGGAGCCGGCCCTGTGGCTGCTGGCCCGGGCTGCCGATGGCAGTATGCGTGATGCCCTGAGCTTGACCGACCAGGCCATCGCTTTCGGTAACCAGAAGCTGTCGGCCAGTGATGTCAGCAACATGCTGGGCACCATTGATCAGCGGGATATTGAGCGCATCGTTGATGCACTCGTTGAGGGCGACGGCCCGGCATTGCTATCGGAAATCAGCCGGATTTCCGATTTTGCGCCGGATTACAGTGTGATTCTTGCCGATCTGCTGTCGCTCTTCCACCGGGTCACCATGGAGCAGGTGGTTCCGGGCAGTGCCGATAACGCGCTGGGTGATGCCGAGCAAGTCCAGGCCCTGGCTCGCAAGCTCAGTGCCGAGGACGCCCAGCTTTTCTACCAGTCTGCACTGATCGGCCGGAAAGACCTGACCATTACGCCGGATGCACGTATGGGTTTCGAAATGACCCTGCTCCGCATGCTTGCCTTCAGGCCTGGTGCTGATCGGCGAGAGCCGCCCGCTATAAGTTCTGGTGGTCAGTCTGTTGCCTCCGAGCCACGGGATGAGCCCGACCCGGCGCCGAGACCAGAAGCAGAATCAGAACAGCCTGAAGCGCAGCAGCCACAGTCTGAGCCGGAGACGGAAGTAGCTGAGGAGCCGGTTCGAGAGGCCAGCCAAGCTCCCGCACAGCCAGAGCCGGAACCGGAACCCACACATGAGCCCGAGCCCGAAATGCCGGCCGCCCCGCCTGTTGCGGAGGAGGATGCATCCTGGCTGGCCAGTCTTGATGCCCAGGCCGAGGCGGCTGGAGAGTATCAAGAGAACTACCCTCTAAGCGATGACGCGCCGGTGACGGAAGAGCCGCCACCTGACGTCGCCGACGAGCCGGTTGATCAGCCTGCGCCGGCTCCGGAGCCCGCGTTTGTGGAGCCTGAGCCAGCGCCCGAACCAGCGATAGAATCAGCAGTTGAGCAAGAGCCTGTGCCGGAGGGCGAATTTGTCTGGCACTGGGACTTCCGGAGTCTGGGCATTGTTGGTATGCCCGGTAATCTCGCCAGTCACGGCGCCATGTCGCGGGATGGGGATGTGATTACCCTGACAATCGACGAGGGCCACGCCCGGCTGCTGAACAGCCGGCACGAGGAAAAGATTCTCGCTGCCTTGAGAAACCGCTTTGGCGACTCCATTCAGTTACGTACCGAGCACGGTAATCCCGGCCCACACACGCCTGCGGCTTATGAGGAACGCCAGCGGAAGGCCCGCCAGGAAGCGGCGGAGGCGTCCATTCGCCAGGATCCGGTCGTAAAGTCTATTGTTGAACGATTCGAGGCGCGGGTAGTCGAAGAGAGTATCCGACCGGCCGAGACAAGCAGGAGATAAGTTATGATGAACAATATGGGCGATATGATGAAGAAAGCCCAGAAAATGCAGGAAGAGATGCAGAAGGCCCAGGAGGAAATTGCCAAGGCAGAGGTGACTGGCGAAGCCGGTGCCGGTCTGGTCAAGGTTACCATGAATGGCCGCCACGACGTTCGTAAAGTGGACATCGATTCATCGCTGATGTCTGAGGAAAAGGACATCCTGGAAGACCTTCTGGCCGCGGCTGTGAACGATGCCGTTCGCCGCGTTGAAGAAAACCAGAAGGAGAAGATGTCCGGTATGATGTCGGGCATGGGTCTGCCGCCCGGTTTCAAAATGCCGTTCTGAATTTCATCCTGCAGTCGTTTGAGGACCTTTCATGGCGTTCAGCCCGCTGGTTGATGAGCTTGTAGAATCCTTTCGTTGCCTGCCCGGTGTTGGTCAGAAAACTGCCCAGCGCATGGCTTTCCATTTGCTCGAGCGTGGCCGCTCGGGCGGTACCCGGCTTTCCGAGGCATTGAGCCAGGCCATGACAGGTGTACGTCGCTGCGAAAGCTGTCAGAACTTTGCGGACACCGAAGTCTGCGGCATCTGTGAAAATCCTCAGCGCCGCACCGGTACCCTTTGTGTGGTGGAGAGTCCCTCGGATTTGCTGGCCATTGAGCAGGCCGGTGATTACCGGGGTGGTTATTTCGTCCTGATGGGACACCTGTCGCCCATCGATGGCGTGGGGCCGGAAGAAATCGGCATTGAGCGTCTGCTGAAACGGATCCGCGACGAAGGGGTTACCGAACTGATCCTGGCGACCAACCCAACTGTGGAAGGTGAGGCTACCGCCCACTACATAGCGGATCGTCTTGATGGCCAGGGGATCCTTATTACCCGGCTGGCCCATGGCATTCCGGTGGGTGGCGAGCTGGGCTATGTTGACGGATTTACCCTGACGCACGCATTTCGTGGCCGCAAGCCGCTCTCCGATTGAACCAGAACGAATAACCCTACCAGGCACGTTTATGGATATTTCTGCCCAGGCCGCTGCGGCTGTTGACGTTCCCCCGGCCCCGGCCAGCATTCATTGGGTCCGGGAACCGGAGGCACTGGACCAATGGCTGGATCGCGCACCTGGCAAACCTCTGGCTCTGGACACTGAATTCGAGCGGGTAAACACCTTTTATCCGATTCCGGGCCTCGTTCAGTTGGGACTTGGTGGTGAGTTCTGCCTGGTGGACCCTTCCGTTGCGGAGAAATCCCAACGTTTCCGGGAAATACTGGCAGATCCGGGTACCCCTAAGCTCCTGTACGCCATGAGCGAAGACCTGGAATTGTTCCGCCAGTGGCTCAACATTGAGCCTGCCGGTGTGATAGACCTTCAAATCGGTGCTGCAATGGCCGGAGCCGGGTTTTCCCTCGGTTACGCCAGGCTGGTGGAAACTCTTTTTGGTGAGACGCTGGACAAGTCCGCCACCCGCTCCGACTGGCTGGCAAGACCACTGAGCGATGCCCAGCAACGCTATGCGATCGACGATATCCGTTTTCTGGAGCCGATGTACCAGTGGGTTAGCAAATTATTGCGTGATCGCGGGCTGGAGGCGGCCCTCTTGGAGGAGTCGGCTCGTTTTGCCGATGAGCTGGCGGGGCAGGAAGATCCGGACAACCACTACCTGAAGCTGCGCGGAGGCTGGACCCTTTCTGCCCAGCAGCAGGGGGTGCTCAGAGAGCTGGTTCGTTGGCGCGAACTGGAATGTCAGCGGCGGGACCGGCCGCGGAACCGGGTGCTGGCTGACGCTCTTTTGATTGCCATTGCGGAAAGGCTGCCGGGTTCACTCAAGGAGCTTTCCAACATTCAGGGTGTCCCTTCCGGCGCTGTCCGCCGATACGGTGAAACCATCCTTGAACTTGTTAGCCGGGGGGCGACCGCGGATAATTCCTCCCTTGAGAGGATCGCGCCACCATTGTCACGGGATCAGCAGGGCTTCTTCAAGCAGTTAAAGCGCGTTTTCAGGAAAGCTTCAGAAGATGCTGATATTCCGATGGAATTGCTGGCGCCCAGGAAGCGTCTTGAGAAGGTTGTGCAGCATCCCGATCTGGCGAAACATGAATTTTTCCAAGGCTGGCGGGCGCAAATTCTCGCGCCGGTTCACGCTGATATCGAGGAATTGTTGAAGTCATGAAAGAGCGTGAATTCGTTTCTGTTTTTCGCAGCAGCAAGAAGAACGACACCTACCTTTTCGTTCGCCGCGGCCAGAAATGGGAGGATCTTCCCGAGAGCCTCCGAGGTATCTTCGGGGAGCCGGTCCACTCCATGGACCTCGTGCTGACACCCGACCGTAAACTGGCACGAACCACTGGAAAGCAGGTTCTGGAAGCGATCGACGAGAAGGACTTCTTTCTGCAGATGCCTGAAGAGCAGGAAAGCTATGTTGTGGACTTCAAGCGTAAGCTGGAGCAGCGCAATCCATGATTGCCCAGGTGCCGTTCTGGCAGCGTAAACAGCTGAATGAGATGACGGCGCAGGAGTGGGAGTCTCTCTGCGACGGTTGCGGCAAGTGTTGCCTTAACAAACTGGAAGACGAAGACACCGGTGAGGTTTACCACACCGACCTTGTCTGCCGTTACATGGACGAGGAAACCTGCCAGTGCACCGTTTATGAAGAACGGCTAAAGAAAGTGCCGGGCTGCACAGTGCTGACACCGGATACCGTCAGCGACTACCATTGGTTGCCATATACCTGCGCCTACCGAACGTTGGCTGAAGACCGGCCGCTGGCCGACTGGCATCCTCTGCGAAGCGGGGATCCGGGCTCCGTACACGAGGCAGGCGTTTCGATTCGCCACAAGGTCATCTCAGAAGACCGCGTGCCGGAAGAAGACTGGGAAGAACACATCATTCACTGGATCCTGTAATGATTGATACTGATGCACAACTGGCCTACGGGATATTCTGGGCCGCCTACGCCATCGCCTTTGTCGTGTTCTTTTACATGATGAAGAGCCTTGTGCGTTTCCTTCCGTTTTATGGGGTTCGTACCCTGATCCTTGCCGCCCTGGTGGCCTTGCTGCTTACCCCGGTGGAGTCGCCGGAACTGGCCGGCTGGTGGATTCCGGCCTGGCTGTTTGGCGGTTACGAAATGATTCTCGGCGACGCCGACGCTTCAGGCCGGGCGCTGTTCAATCTCGGTCTGGCTGGATTGGTAATGTTGCTGGTCTGGGTACTGGATCTGGTTCGTTACCGCCTTGTTAGCAAGTAATTCGGGAAAACAATAAAAGGACGGATGCCTTGAGAGAGATAACATCGAGATGGTTTGGCCTGTTCGTGGCTTTTTTCGCGCTCAGCTTGTCTGCCGGGCTTGGCGCCCAGGAGAGCGATGACGTTCAACTGCCAGAACAGTCCGACGTGCGGATCATTGTCGATATCTCAGGTTCCATGAAAGAGACCGATCCGGAAAATCTGCGTCAACCTGCCGTTCGTTTGCTCGCCCGGCTGTTGCCAGAGGGAGCCAGTGCCGGTGTCTGGACATTCGGACAGTACGTCAACATGCTGGTGCCGCATCAGGAAGTGACCGATGCCTGGCGGGATATGGCCATCCAGCGTTCTGCGCAGATCAATTCCGTTGCGCTCAGAACCAACCTTGGCGCGGCTATTGAGACGGCAAGCGACGACTATTTCACTGACGGCGATCTGAGCCGCACTCATTTTATCCTGCTGACAGATGGTAAGGTCGATATCTCCGACGATGCCGCCGCCAATGCGGCAGAAGAAAAACGGATTCTGGACACGATTGTGGCGGATCTCATCGAGCGGGGCGCCACGTTTCACCCTGTAGCCCTGTCAGAGGCAGCCGATACTGACTTTCTGAAGGCGTTGGCGACGGAATCCGGCGGCCGTTTCCAGGTGGCCGATACCGCAGATGCATTGAACCTGGCGTTTCTGCAGGCCCTGAACACCGCGGTGCCCCAGGAGCAGATTCCGATTGAGGGCAACGGCTTCACTGTAGACGAAGGCGTTAGGGAATTTACCGCCCTGATTTTCTGGGGCGAGTCGGAGACCTCCGCAACACGGGAGCTTGCCCTGGTTCGCCCGGATGAGCAGACCGTGAATCTCTCTGAATTTCCCAATAATGTCCGCTGGGCCAGGGAAGCCGGCTACGACCTGATCACGGTCAATGAGCCGTTGGCCGGGCAGTGGCGTATTAATGGCGAACTGGGCGAGGGCAGCCGGGTAACGGTGGTCAGCGACCTCAGGATGGTTGTTAATTCACTGCCACCGTCGTTTACCGCGGACGACCCACTCAACATCCGGGTTGGCTTTTTCGAAGAAGGGGAGAAAATCACCAATCCGGACTTCCTGAGTGTGATTGAAGTTAGCCTCAGCATCACTTCGGAAGACGGCAGGAGCGGAACCAAAGTATTAAGCGGTGAGCAGCCGCCGGAAGACGGCACATACCGGGATACCGTGAGTCGATTGCCAGCCGCCGGCCTCTACACTTTTGATGTGGTCGCCGACGGCCAGACCTTCAGCCGCAAGTTCAGCGCTACCGTCGGGTTCACGGTGCCTGAGGGCGCTGAGCCTGCCGATCAGGCGGTTGAACAGTTGGAGCCCGAGGTGACGGAACCTGAACCCGCCACCGAGCCGTCCGAACCGGAGCCGCCAGTAGCCGAACCGGAGCAAACCGAGCCTGAGCCGGCGATTGCATCGCCCATCGACGTGAGCCAGGCAGAGGAACCGGTGACGCCGCCTGCCCAGGAGCCCGAACCGGCACCTGAGGAGCCTGAAGAAGCGGAAACCGCCTTTGCCGTACCTTTGTGGATGGTCGGTGCGGCAGGCGGTGGCCTTGTGGTGATTGGCGGCCTGGTGTGGTTTGCATTGCGCCAGCGGAAGCTGCGTCAGCAGGAACAGGCAGAGGCCGCTGCCGAGAGAGAAACGCTTGAAGATCTGCAGGAGGAGCCGGAACCCGAACCTGCCCCTGTTGCTGAGCCGGAGGAAACCGCTGAGCCCGAGCCGGATGAGATTCCGGAGGTTACCGAGGAAGCGCCAGAAGACGATATGGCCGAACTGGAGGCTGTGATCGATGAACATGAGGCGGCGCTGAAGGCGGAAGATGAAGAGCTTTCGGAACCCGAGGTTGAACCGGCCGAGGAACAGGAAGACCATATTCCGGTCGCGGATACGCCGGTAGAGGAAGAGCCGCCAGAGCTGGACGAGGATATCCCAGAGCTGGAAGATGTTGCCGATCCCTCGGACGCTGATGTACCTGAAGAAGACGACGAGGAAGAGTTCGGGCTGGAGGATTTCGATCTGTCCGAATTTGACGATCTACCCGATTATGATCAGGACGAGTCCGGATTGTCCGAGGATGATCCGAAGAAGAAATCCGATCAGAAAGACCAGAAAAAGTAACCAACAGGAACCAGAGCATGAAGTTTACCGGTACCGAGAAGTACGTAGCCACCGATGACCTGCAAATGGCCGTCAACGCAGCAATTGCGCTCCAGCGTCCGCTGTTGATCAAGGGCGAGCCGGGCACCGGGAAAACCCTGCTGGCGGAGGAGATGGCCGCCGGTCTGGGAATGAGGCTGATTCCCTGGCACATCAAGTCCACCACCAAGGCCCAACAAGGGCTGTACGAATACGATGCGGTTTCCCGTCTGCGGGACTCCCAGCTGGGCGATGAAAAGGTCAAGGACATCGGCAACTACATCGTGAAAGGCAAGCTCTGGGAGGCTTTTGAGGCCGACGAGCAGGTGGTGCTGTTGATCGACGAGATCGACAAGGCGGATATCGAATTCCCCAACGACCTGTTGCTGGAACTCGACCGCATGGAGTTCTTTGTTTACGAGACCCAGCAGTCGGTGAAGGCGAAAAAACGTCCGATCGTGGTGATCACCAGTAATAACGAGAAGGAATTGCCGGATGCCTTCCTGCGTCGGTGTTTCTTCCACTACATCAGCTTCCCGGACCATGACACCATGCAGAATATCGTGGATGTGCATTTCCCGGGCTTGCAGCAGGAAATCGTTCGTGATGCCCTGGAAGTATTCTTCGATGTGCGCAAGGTGCCGGGGCTGAAGAAAAAGCCGTCTACCTCGGAGCTTATCGACTGGCTGAAACTGCTGATGGCAGACGAGCTGTCGGCGAAAATGCTTCAGGAGAAAGACACCAGCTCGGCGTTGCCACCTCTTTACGGGGCCCTGGTGAAGAATGAGCAGGATGTTCACCTGTTGCAGAAGCTCGCCTTCATGGCCCGTCGCCGCAGCTGATTCTCGGCAAGCCCATTGGCAAGAGTCACGTTTTATGTTGATTGATTTTTTTCTCGAAGTCCGGCGCGCAAGGGTGCCTGCCAGTCTGAGGGAGTTTCTGGATCTTCTGGAAGCTCTGCAGAAACGGCTCGCCTTTGCGGATATGGAGGAGTTCTACTACCTGTCCCGTCTTTGCCTGGTCAAGGACGAGCGCCACTTCGACAAGTTTGACCGCGCGTTCCAGGCTTACTTTGAAGGAATCGAGAATCTCGACGACCTGCTGGAAGCCCTGATACCGGATGACTGGTTGCGGGCCGAGTTCGAGAAGCACCTGTCCGAGGAAGAGAAGGCGAAGATCGATTCCCTCGGCGGCCTTGAGGAGCTCATCGAAACCTTCAAGAAACGCATGGAAGAGCAGGAGGAGCGCCACGCCGGCGGCAACAAATGGATCGGCACCGGCGGTACCTCGCCATTCGGTGCCAACGGGTACAACCCGGAGGGCTTCCGGATCGGCCAGAAGAAGGGGCGGCACGGCCGGGCCGTGAAAGTCTGGGAAAAGCGCGAGTTCAAGGATCTGGACGACAGCGTGACCCTGGGCATCCGCAACATCAAGGTGGCGCTGCGCCGGCTCAGGAAGTTTGCCCGGCAGGGTGCGGCAGACCAGCTGGATATGGACGATACCATTCGTTCCACGGCTCGCAATGCCGGCTATCTGGACCTGAAGATGGTGCCTGAACGGCATAATGCGGTGAAAGTGCTGATCTTCTTCGATGTGGGCGGCTCCATGGACCCCCATGTTCGTGTATGCGAGGAGCTGTTCTCGGCCGCGAGGCTGGAGTTCAAGCACATGGAATACTTCTATTTCCACAATTTCATCTACGAGAGTGTCTGGAAGAACAATATTCGCCGGATGAACGAAACCACCAGCACCTGGGACATTCTTCACAAGTACACGCCCGACTACAAAGTGATCTTTGTCGGCGACGCCACCATGGCGCCCTACGAAATTTCCCATCCCGGTGGCTCGATCGAACACTGGAACGAGGAAGCGGGCGCTACCTGGTTTCAACGTATCAATGAGCACTTCCGCAAGGTTGTCTGGATCAACCCGCTTCCGGAGAGTTACTGGGGTAACGGAGGTTCGTTGGGAATGACCAAACAGCTCGTCAACGACCACATGTATCCGCTGACCGTCGAGGGCCTTGAGTCGGCCATGAAACAGCTGAGTAAATAAAAAAAGCCGATGCGGTTGAGGGCATCGGCAAAGCTCGGCATATCAAGCGGGGTTGCCTGAAGGCACTCCCGCCGATTTCCAGTGAGCAAATACAGGGCCACTTGACTTAAAAGCTGCTAAAACAGTCGTTTAAAATTCAACTTATCCGCTTAGCCTTTATTTTGCTCCGATAAATCTCCCCTCCCTGTCAAATAAGTCGACACTCTTCTCAATTTTTAACTGCCGGACTCGCGTTTTTCATTTGGTGATCTGGATACCGTTCTTGGCTGTTACCAAGTGTTACGCTTTCTGCCGATCTGTTACAGAAGTTTGCATGAGTTACAGAGGCTACAGGGCAGGAGGCTTATGTTCGGCACACAAAAATCACAAAGGCGCCGGATAGCACACAAAAGGTTAGTTCGCTTCGGTGCGGTGGTTCTGTCATTGCTGGCTGCCTCGGTGGCAGCCGCCGACGGGCTTGACGAGGAACTCGAACGCTTGAGTGCCGAAGTCGCCAGTCATTCGGAGCGCGTCTTCGCTCTTGAGCAGAAGGTCCTGCATCCAGCCAATACCAGACTGGCAGTTTTTCTGACACTTCAAAGCCGGGATGCGCTCGATCTTGATTCCGTCGAGCTCTTCGTGAATGGCCAACCTGTCGCTTCCCACCTTTATTCCGATAGAGAGCGGACATCGCTTGAACGCGGCGGAATCCAGCAGTTGTTTACCGGGAACCTGGAAAACGGCGAGCATGAGTTGAAAACGGTGATTACCGCTCGCTCCGCCGATGATGATTTCGTGCGGCGGGAATCCACCCATAAGTTCAGAAAACGCCCCGGCGTACTCCGTTTGCAGATGAGTCTGGAAGCCCGGGCGCCCGATTACGAACCTCGGGTTTCTTTCGTGGAGTGGGAGTAGGGCGCCATGATGCTCCGGGTCCTCCTGTTTGTGTTACCTCTGACTGTTTCCGGCTTTTCCGGGGCGGCCACGCCGGTAATGCCGGATGATGTCCTTTCTGGTCTCAAGCAATTCCGGCAGGCGGGAGAAGTCGGCGTCGATCTTGGGGACAGACGACAGCAAGCGCTCTATGAAGATGCTGAGAAGGCACGAGCCGAAGGCCGCACCGATGAGGCCGGGCGCATCCTGGCCGGTATGAAAGAGGGCTACTGGGCGGCTCTGGGATACCTCAATCTTGCCAGCGATTACGCTAAAACCGATCTTAACCCGGCCAGGGCGCTGGTTGCTTTGCGGGTAGCGTTAGCCATGTCCGAGGGCGACGACAATTCCGGCCGCAGCGAGCACCTGAAGAATAATCTGCTGGTTCGGGCGGGCTACCTTGCTTACCAGCATGGCGAGTTTGACAAGGCGATAAGCTTCCTGGAGAAGGTCGATCTCGATAGCTTTAACACCCCCAGGGCACTTTATCTTCATGGTCTCGCCCTGGCTGAAAAAGGCAATCATCGGGCCGCCATGCAGAGCTGGCACCGGGCCCGGAAATATCCTCTGGCGTACCCTGGTGTCGCTGACGCCTGGATTGGCATGGGCAGGGGCTACGACCTTTCCGGCTATCTCGGGCAGGCCGGTGAAGCCTATCTGGCCGCCAACGCCGCCTTTGAGAGTGAGCGGGTGACTCTCCGCAAACTGGCGGGAAAGGTTCGCGAACAGGGCGCCTATAAAACCCTGGTGGAAGATGCCCGGGAAACCGGGGTCGACTGGTTTCTTGCAGACAGTCGCACATTGACCCAGCCGCGGATGGCCTACCTCCTGGGGTTCCTGGAAGAGATGAATGCCCAGACCGCTGCGGGGAGGGTGGCAGCTCTTCGCTTGATGGCCGCGAAACTGGAACGTTATGGGCACGACCTTGAGGTATTTCAGGAAGCGCTGACCGAACAGCTGGTCGGCATTCAGGAGCAGGGCTCCAGGCAACGCACAGCTGATCTGATTGCTAAAGGTGAAGAGCTCGGTGCACGGCTCCAGCGGCTCGCGGATAACGCCAGTCCTGGCGGGCAAGCCCGTATCCAGGCCCTCCGGAAAACCCTCTCGGACGCCCAGACGCGGTTGAATCAGGTCAGGAGCAATGCATCGGGGCAACCTGAAATCCTGGAACGTTTACGTCACACAGCTGCCGTGCTGACAGAGCGCAATGAAGCGCTGGCTTCGTCTGTGCTTCAGTTGCTCCGGGCATCTGAAGCGGCGCTGGACGAATTGGCTCTGGATTATGTCGAGGCCAGGGACCAGCAGATGGCCTTTGCACTGGACAAAACTGAACAACAGATTGCTCACCTGTATGAATATCTTGCCCTCCAGAATCTGGAGGAAACAAAGCCATGATCCGGCCGATCCAGAGCCTCTGTCTCTCCCTGCTTCTGGTTGCGCCGGCTATGGCTCAGGAATCCTTCCGTGTGGAGCTGGGCAGGGACGGCGAGACCATCGGGGATATGCGTCCGGTTTTCCTGACCTTTGAAAGCCGCCCCATGCCGGCTATCTCGCCCTCGGAAGTTGCCCGGCGTTATCACCGCCTGTTCCGGACATCTGACGAACCGGAGGTGAGAATTGATGCCCTTAACCGTCTGAGCAATATCCGGGATCGTTCAGGTGAAGATATCGGGTTCTCTCCGGCTGAAGAGGAAAGGGTGTACAGCGAGGCAATCAGCAGTTACGAGTCGATTCTGGAGCGCGGCTCCTATGGTGGCCGGCTGGATGAACTGCTTTACCAGATGGCCAAGGCACATGCCCTGACAGGACAACAGGATGCGTCTATCCAGAGGCTGAAACAGCTGATCGGGCTATACCCTCAATCGCCTCTGGTACCGGAGGCAAGGTTCCGATTGGCAGAATCCGCCTTTGCCGCTGGCCAGTACGCCGAGGCAGAAAACGGCTACCGGCACCTGGTTACATCCGATGACAGCGAAGAGTTCAGCACAAAGGCCAGATACATGCTTGGTTGGAGCCAGTTCAAGCAGGGGCCGTCTGCCTGGAACCGGGCTGCCGCAACCTTCGTCGAGGTTCTGGATGAGTTTTTGCCGCAGCAACAGAGCCTGGAGTCGGTCAGTGAGTCCAGCGTTGATACCATCGACGATACCTTTCGTGTCCTGGCATTGATGGCCGCACGAAACAGTGGCCCGGACACCCTGATTTCCTGGCTGGATAGAGAACGGCCGCGTCCCTGGGAGCATCTTCTGTTTGACCGCCTCGCGGACTATTACGCCATCCTTGGAGACACCCTGGGCAGTGTCGCAGCCAACACGGCCTTCATTGAGTATTCTCCCAATCACAACTCGGTTCCAGCCTTCCTGTTGCAGGTGGTGGATGTCTGGCAGACAGCCGGTGACGTTGAGCGGGTTCGTACGGCCCGGGCCCGATTCGTCCACAGCTATAGCCTGGATTCCGCCTTTGCCGGGCTGAATGGGAGCCAGCAGGACAAGTGGCGGAGCTTCAGCAGACGGCTGGCGGACTATCACTATGATTTGGGCGCCCGCTCGGCGGAACAGGGGCAGGTTGCAACCTCTGAGTCTGCCTTTGCACGGGCCGCCACTTACTATGAAGGACTGGCACCCCGGGTTGGCCAGAGCGGCGAGGTCTTGCGGCTTGCCGGGGATGCAGGGCTGCAGGCAGGCCACTTTCCGAAGGCACTGGCGAACTTTCGCAAGGCTGCCTATGAGGCGCCCGGTTACAGTGAGGCAGCAGATGCTGCCTGGGCCGCCGTCACTCTGTTGCGAGACGGCGTCGACCAGCAGTACGGGGCTACCGCATTCAAACCCGGTCTGGAGGACCTTTCAGGCGAAGCCAATCGTTTTAACGAGCGATTCGCGGGTGATAACCGGGGTTCCGGCCTGATGGCGGATCTGGCTGCCCGTTGGCTTGCAGCCGGCGATCATGAGCGGGGATTGCACTATGCTTCGCAGGTTCTGACTGCCCCCGGGGCATTGCCGACAGAGCAATACGCTGCATGGCAGGTAACGGCCCGGATCCGCCAGAAAGAGGGCGATTATGGACTGGCGGAACGCGCGTGGAATCAGGCGCTGGATCTTGCCGGGAGCGATCAGCTCAAGGATGTAAACGGCGACCAGCTGGCGGCCATTCGAAGGCAACTGGCGACGGCAGTTTATCGCCAGGGGGAAGTGGCAGCATCCCAGGGCAGGCTCGGAGAGGCTGTGGGTCATTTCCGGCGGGTTGATTCAGTGTTACCCGGCTCCGAAATCGCCATCCGGGCCCGTTACGACGCCGCCAATACCTTGCTCAAGGCATCGGACTGGACAGCCGCTGTTGTCGACCTGCAAGAGTTCCGCACCGACCACCCGCAACATGATCTGACTGCGGGTATCAGTGAAAAGCTGGTACACGCCTGGATTCAGTCCGATAAACCCACCCAGGCAGCATCCGAATTGCTGCAGGCCGCTGAAAATCATGCCAATCCCTGGCAATTGCGGCTGCGGGCTTCGGAATTGCTGAACGAAGCTGGCAATGTAGCGGAACGGAATGCCCTGTACAGGGACTATCTTGCGACCGACCCGAAGCCTGGCGACGGATCTGAACATGAGCGGCTCCAAATCTTCCGTTATCGCCTGGTAGAAACCGGTGACGATCCGGATTACTGGCGAGAAGCACTGGTCCAGTCAGAACTGGACAGTGCCTGGCACAGTGCCGACACCCTTGAATGGGCATCCCGGTCTTCTCTGGTGCTTGGCGCCCGTGCGGCTGCCGCGTTTACCAGCATCAGCCTGAGTCAGCCTCTGGAGCAATCTCTGGCGCGCAAGCAGGAGGCATTGGAAACCGCTCGACAGCGATTCCTGGATGCCGAAGCTCTCGGCGGGGAGCGCGTCCTGTCTGAGTCGTTGTTCCGCCGGGCAGAGCTCTACCGGGGCCTGGCCAAAGACCTGATGACATCCGCCGTACCTTCGGACCTGAATGAGCTTGAGGCCATGCAGTACCAGATGCTGCTTGAAGAAGAGGCGTATCCCTTCGAAGAGAAGGCCATTCAACTGCACACGGAAAACCACCGCCGGATTACATCGGAGGGCTATGACGCCTGGATAGGTCGAAGCCTCGGCGTTCTTGCGGAACTGCACCCGGGCCGATACGAGCGGAGTGTCAAGTGGCTCAGCTGGAACATGGAGTCTAACGATGGCGTGTAATTCGTTGCGGAAAACACTACTGCTACTGAGTTTTCTGCTGGTGTTTCTCGCCGGTTGTGCCGGCCAGGAAGTGCGGCAGCCAGAGGAGCCGGCCAGAACCGATCCAGAGCTGGCGGCAAGCTTTGAAAAGGAAGGGCGCAAGGCCTTCGAAGAAGGTAGGAAAGGTGCGGCGGTGGACGCCTGGCAGAAAGCCGTGGAGTTGGACCCCACCAATGCCGTGACCGTGAACAATCTGGCGCTGGTCCTGAAGGATCAGTACCGGTTCGCCGAAGCCGTTAAATTGCTGGAAACAGGCATTTCCCATTCGCCGGATGTGGCGGAGCTGCATTTCAATCTGGCGGTGATTGCCGAACTCTATCTGCTGGATCTGAAAACAGCCCTCACGCACTACAACCGGTACCGGGAACTGACGAAAGCAGACGACCAGGAGGTGGCCGGGTGGATTGCGGACCTGGAAAGGAGGCTGGAATAAATGATTGGTAGCCGGAAAACCTCTAGAAACCTCTTTACTGCGCTGCTGCTGGCAGGCCTTCAGGTGCTTTTCCTCAACCAGGCGAAGGCGGACCAGGATGACACTGTCCGGCTCAGTGTTGAGGGCCTGTCTGCAAGTCTTGGCGAAGACGAGCCCCGGGTACTTTACATATTGCCCTGGCAGGCGCCGAGCCTGCCAAGACGGCCAAGGGCAGACCTGAATGACGAGGCGCCGGAACTGGTCCGTCCGGCTGATCCGGTCGCCCTGGAGCGGCACCGTCTGTTTCGCGAAAACCTCAACCCTCTGATCCTGAGTCCCCTCGGCGACTCAGCAGTGACTGCGCAGTAATAACGGGAGAACAAGCATGCTGGACACTATCGTACGTTTTTTCCAGGAAGGCGGGCCCTTCATGTACCCCATTGCCATCGTACTGGCGTTGGGGCTGGCCATCACTCTGGAGCGGTTCTTTTATCTCTCGGCGGTGCGGCGCCGTAACCGGGTTGCCTTTGAGCGAGGCATCCTGCCGCTGCTGAGAAAACGGGACTATCAGCGGGCCATGAAAGCTGCCACCAACTCCGACAGCGCTATTGCCTCGATCATGGGCGCAGGCATTGGCCGGTTGCTCAGCAACAGCCGGCGAGAGGACATCGAGTACGCCATGGAAGAAGGCCTGATGGAAGTGCTGCCGCGCCTCGAAAAACGCACCCAGTACCTGGCGACCCTGGCCAATATCGCCACGCTGCTCGGCCTTTTGGGAACCATTATTGGTCTTATTGCGGCGTTTACCGCCGTGGCGGCGGCAGATCCTTCCCAGAAGGCAACCCTGCTGTCGGAAAGTATTTCCGTGGCCATGAACACGACGGCCTTTGGCCTGATGTCGGCGATTCCGTTGCTCATGTTTCATGCGGTACTGCAGACCCGCACCAACGAGATTGTGGACAGTTTCGAAATGGCCGGGGTGAAGTTGCTGAACATTGTGTCTGAACCATGAGACGCCGTCACCGCAGGTTAAACGCTTCGCCGGAGCTGGATATCACCGCCTTTCTCAATCTCATGATTGTTCTGGTGCCCGTCCTGTTGCTTGGCATGGTGTTCAGCCAGGTCCGGATGATCGAGCTGAACTTTCCGGGTATGGACGCCGGGCAGGCGCCTGAGCCTGAGGAATTCCGGCTCGTGGTTACTCTGATTCCGGAAGGTATCGAGATCGCCGACAGCGACCGCGGTCTGATCCAGGCGCTGCCCGTGGGCCAGGAAGGGCAGGATTTCGAGAACCTTCGTCAGGTACTTCGGCAGATAAAAACCCGTGTGCCGGATAAAACCGACGTGGTGCTGGAAGTCGGACCGGACATCGATTACCAGACACTGGTTACTGCCATGGATACCGTCCGCTCTTATCCGGCGGTAGTTGCGGCCAGCGTGGTTGAGGGGGAGCTGTTTCCCGATGTTTCGCTGATGGATGCACCTGAAGACCGGAAGCTTGCCGCAAACGCCAGGGCCGAATCAGGGGAGGGCGCATGAGAACGTCCCGAAAGGCGAAAAGAATTCGTCGGCATTACGGCCGGATGCACAAGCCCGGGGGCCTGAACCTGGTGTCGCTGATGGACATCTTTACCATCCTGGTCTTTTTCCTGATGGTGAATTCCTCGGATGTGAAAGTGATGCAGAACACCGCAGACGTGCCTTTGCCAAAGTCCACGGCTCAACAGGAGGCAGTTGAGAGCCTGACAGTTCAGGTAACGGGCAATGCCATTCTGGTCCAGGGCAGCGAAGTGGCAAGACTGGATGGCATAGAGAACGCTGACACCTATATCGCCGGTCTGTCGGAAGAACTTTCCTGGCGCCGCAACCGCTGGGCTGAAATTCCCGAGGAGGGGCTTGAGGTAACCATAATGGCGGGCCGGGATACCGATTACCGATTGCTTCGCAAGGTCATGCAGACCTGTGTTGATGAACAATATCGACAGGTGCGCCTCGCAGTGGAAGGGGAGGTCCGTAATGGCTGATAACGGATATTCCCCTGCGACGGGTTCGGGGCTGCCATGGAGTCGTGATCTCGGCGAGAATCGAAGATTTGCGGGTATTGTATTGTTGATGTTGGCGCTGTTTTTGCCGCCTGCATTCCTGATCCCAATGCTGGATGTACCGGAGGTTGAGCGCAGCGAGGCCGAGAAGGTTCCTCCCCGGCTGGCGCGCCTGGTAGAGAAGCCGAAACCGATTGTGCCACCGGAGCCAGTCCAGCCCGAGCCAGAACCTGAGCCCGAGCCAGAACCGGAAGTGAAGGAAGCGAAGAAAGAAAAACCAAAGCAGCCGGAACCGAAAGTTGCCAGGGTTGAACCCGAGCCTGCGCCTGCCCCGAAACCAGAATCCGAACCCAAGGCCATATCGGAGCCGAAGCCCAAGCAGACCACCGAGCAAGCCAGGGAGAAGGCGTCCCGCTCCGGGCTGCTGGCCATGAGAGACAAGCTGGCTTCACTCAGGTCGCCCGAACCGCCCCCAGCCCGTGAGTTTGCCGTCAACACACAGCCGGAGGCGGCCGAAGCAACGAAATCGCCCAAGGATTCTCAGCAAGTCCTCAGTGGAAGCGGTGGTGTTGAGGACGCTCCGGCACCGGAAACCACTGTCGCTGTAGCTGAGCATGAGGTCAAAACGGTTGTTGCTCCCGAGGAAGAATCCCGAAAAGTGGCTGCCAGGCCGGCAAAGGCCGAGCCATCGGTTGGCGAGCGGGCAATGAGTAATATCCGGCAAGTATTCGATGCCCAGAAAACGGCACTCTATTCCATGTACCGGCGGGAGCTTCGGCAGGATCCGACCCTTGAGGGCAAGGTGTTGTTGGAGCTGGTAATCGAACCGGATGGCTCGGTGTCTGCCTGTGAGGTGGTCAGCTCAGAGCTCGGGCACCCCACGCTGGAACAGCGGATTGCCATGCGCGTGCGGCTGTTCAATTTCGGGGCTGACAATGTTGAGGCCCGGAAGGTCAGATTTCCGATTGATTTCCTGCCCGGCTGATAACGTAATGGGGCAGCCAGCGAGGGACTGCCCGATACGGGGAGCTTAGTTTTCGATGGTGATTTTCGGCAACCGGGGTTTGTGCAGACACACTTTCTGCGATGGCGCGATGACCTTCGCTTCCCCGATGACCACCTTCTGATCGTTCTGATTACGTACGTCGCACTCGACCACGACCCGGCCTTTCGGTTCCTTGCGGAGGATTTTCAACTGAACGGTGAGGGTGTCGTCCAGTTTCACCGGCCGCTTGAAAGACAGGCTCTGATCCAGGTAAATGGTGCCAGGGCCCGGCATGACCGTTGCCAACGCGGCCGAGATCAGGGAGCCGCTCCACATACCATGGGCAATCCGCTCCTTGAACATGGAGCCGGCTGCAAATTCGGAGTCCAGGTGTACCGGGTTTACATCACCGGAGACCGCTGCAAACAGCACCAGTTCGTCCTCGGTGAGGGTGCGCGTAAAGGTGGCGGTATCGCCCTCGTTCAGCTCGTCGTAGGTGATATTTTCCAGGGTATCAAGGGTGTCGCTCATCGCGTGCTCCGCACTGCTGTCATTTGAGTACAGGTGTTCGGGTAAGAGTCTCGAAAACTACCTCATCGGTTACAAAACTGCTATTCTCTCCCCACTTTTTTGAGGCTGATACCTTTGTAGGGTTGATTTTCTGATCAACCTGACATTGGTAAATCATTACAATCAAAAGCGCCAAACAGGAGATGGTGATGGATTTTGAGCAGTTCTATCAGGATAAATACCCCGCCGGCGTACCCCGCGAGGTGGACCTGAACAAGTACAAAAGCATGGTGGATGTGTTCGAACAGTCGGTCAAAAAATTTGCCGACCGTCCAGCTTTCAGTGCTGTTGGTGCAACTCTCACTTACCGTGACCTCGACACCCAGAGCCGCAACTTTGCAGCCTGGCTGCAAAACAAGACAGACCTGAAACCTGGCGACCGCATCGCGGTGCAGATGCCAAACGTCAGCCAGTACCCGGTCGTTGTGTTTGGCGCAATGCGAGCTGGCCTGATTGTAGTGAATACCAACCCGCTTTATACCACGCGGGAAATGGAACATCAGTTCAACGATTCCGGAGCCAAGGCGCTGGTGGTTCTGGCGAACATGGCCGAGAACGCCGAGAAGGTGTTGCCGCACACTGGCATCGAGCACGTGATTGTTACCGAAATCGCGGATATGCACTCGCCAATCAAGCGCACGCTGATGAATGCCGTGGTCAAGCATGTCAAAAAGATGGTGCCGCCGTTCAATCTGCCTCAGGCCCACAAGCTGCCTGCCGTTCTGAGTGCCGGCGCCCGTGAAAAATTCACCCCGGTAGAGTGCAAGCAGGATGACATTGCCGTGCTTCAGTACACCGGCGGGACGACCGGTGTGGCAAAAGGCGCGATGCTGACTCACGGCAACCTGGTAGCCAACCTGCTGCAGACCCGTCCTATGATGGAAGACATGGTGGTTGAAGGTCAGGAGGTTGTTATCGCGCCGCTGCCGCTCTACCACATTTATTCCTTTACCCTGAACTGCGGCATCATGCTCGAGGCCGGCGCGCACAACTTGCTGATTCCGAACCCGCGTGATATCCCGGGCTTTGTGAAAGAGCTGAAGAACCACAAGTTCACCGCGTTTCTGGGACTGAACACGCTCTTTGTCGCGCTTTGCAACAACGAAGACTTTCAGGATCTGGACTTCAGCAGCCTTAAGCTGACGTCCTCGGGCGGCATGGCGCTGACAAGCGACACCGCCAAGATGTGGGAGCGGGTCACTGGATGTGAGATCTGCGAGGGCTTCGGCATGACCGAAACGTCCCCGGTTGTGACCTTCAACCCACACAGCGCCATTCAGATCGGCACCATCGGCCTTCCGATTCCGTCCACAGTGGTTAAAACCCTGGATGAAGAAGGCAATGAAACGCCTCTTGGCGAGCCGGGCGAGCTGTGCGTGAAAGGCCCGCAGGTTATGCGCGGTTACTGGCAGCGCCCTGAAGATACCCAGAAGTCCTTCACCGATGATGGCTATCTGCGTACCGGGGACATTGCCCTGATTCAGGAAGACGGCTATATCCGTATTGTCGATCGAAAGAAAGACATGATTATTGTTTCGGGCTTCAACGTGTTCCCGAATGAGATCGAAGATGTGGTCAGCAGCCATCCGAAAGTGGTCGAGTGTGCCGCGGTTGGCGTTCCCGATGCCAAGAGCGGTGAGGCGGTCAAGGTTTATCTGGTGCCGACGGCTGAAGGCGTAACGGAAAACGAGCTCAAGGAGTTTTGTCGCGAGCGGCTAACCGCCTACAAGGTTCCCAAGAAATTCGAGTTCCGGGACGAGCTGCCCAAGACAAATGTGGGCAAGATCCTGCGCCGTGAACTGCGGGACGAGGCGAACAACAAGTAAGCCTCCCTGGCGGTGGATCAAGGAAAACCCCGCTTCGGCGGGGTTTTTCCGTTTTTAAGACACCGACTTTCCCGATAGACTGTCGCCCAATCGAATCCGAGTGAGCGCTATTCCGGCAATTCAATGACAGAAACCCGTTCCGATACTTCGAGCACACCGAAACCCAAGCCCGATGGCGAAGCCGCTGTTAGGGCGATGATGGAGCAGCTGGACGCCTGCAATCAGCAGGAAGCCGCCCGTATTGTGAAAACGGTGGCCCGTACCAAGGGCAAACCGGGCCAGAAAGACCTGGAGAAAATGGCCAACTGGCTGGAGCGTGGCCTGGAAAAGGTTCAGCAGCGCCACGCTTTGCACAAGCCGGCCAGCTTCCCCGAGGGCCTTCCGGTCTCCGAGCGTGTGGATGATATCCGTGAGGCCATCGAAAACCATCAGGTGGTAATCATTGCGGGTGAGACCGGTTCTGGCAAAACCACCCAGATACCCAAAATCTGCATGAACAGTGGCCGTGGTATTCGTGGCCTGATCGGTCATACCCAGCCTCGGCGGATCGCCGCCCGCAGTGTGGCTGCCCGTATTGCCGAGGAGATAGGTGAGCAGACCGGTCAGCAGATCGGGTATCAGGTTCGTTTTACCGATAACACCTCCGAGCAATCCCGTGTAAAGGTGATGACCGACGGCATCCTGCTGGCGGAGGTTCAGCACGACCGGTTTCTGGACCGGTACGATACGATCATCATCGATGAAGCCCACGAGCGCAGTCTCAACATCGATTTTCTGCTGGGCTACCTGCGCCAGCTTTTGCCCAAACGCCCGGATCTGAAGGTCATCATCACGTCGGCCACCATTGAGGTCGAGCGCTTCAGCGAGTTCTTCGACAAGGCGCCCGTGATCGAGGTGAGCGGCCGAACCTATCCGGTGGACGTGCGCTATCGGCCACTGACTGGAGATGAAGACGACCGGGATCAGGGTTGGACGGATGGCGTGCTGGGTGCCCTTGATGAAATCGAGCAGCACGAGCGCAGCCAGAAACAGCCGCCTGGAGATATTCTGGTTTTTCTGCCCGGCGAGCGGGAGATTCGCAACCTCAGCAAGGTTCTTCGCCACGTCGACCTGCGCCATACCGAAGTGCTTCCGCTGTATTCCCGATTGAGCAACGCCGAGCAGAATCGGGTTTTCCAGTCCCACAAGGGGCGACGGATCGTGTTATCCACCAACGTGGCGGAGACCTCTCTGACGGTGCCGGGTATTCGGTACGTGATCGATACCGGTGTTGCCCGGATCAGTCGTTACAGCGTGCGCTCGAAGATCCAGCGCCTGCCGGTGGAACCTATTTCCCAGGCGAGCGCCAACCAGAGGGCAGGGCGTTGCGGTCGTGTTGCCCCGGGCATCTGTTTCCGCCTGTACGATGAGACGGACTTCATCAACCGCCCCGAATACACCGATCCGGAAATCCTGCGAACCAACCTGGCGTCCGTCATTCTGCAGATGGCCACTTCAGGTTTGGGGGAGATTCGCCAGTTCCCATTTCTTGAGGCGCCGGATAAGCGCCAGGTAAACGACGGCTACAAGCTCCTTGAAGAGTTGGGCGCGGTGGATGACAAACGACGCGTCACCCGCCTTGGTCGAACCATGGCACGGCTGCCTCTGGACCCGCGCCTGGCCAGGATGCTGGTCACCGCCGCCGAGCTGGGGAGTCTTTCGGAAACGCTGGTGATCATTGCCGGGCTGAGTATTCAGGACCCCCGGGAACGCCCCCAGGACAAGCAGCAGGCTGCGGATCAGGCCCACGCGCCTTTCAATGACAAAGAATCCGATTTTCTGACGCTACTGAATGTCTGGAACTTCTACGAAGAACAGCGTCAGGAATTGTCCCAGAATCAGCTCAAAAAGGTCTGCCAGAAGAGTTTCCTGAGTTGGATGCGGATGCGGGAATGGCGGGATATCCATCGCCAACTCACCTTGATCTGCCGGGAACAAAAATTGATGGTCAACAAGGATGCCGCCAGTTATGAAGCGCTGCACAAGGCGATTCTGGCGGGTCTCCTGGGTCAGGTGGCGGTGAAAGTGGAGAAAAAGGAATACCTGGCAACACGAAACCGCAAAGTCCTGATCTTTCCCGGTTCGAAGGTCGCCAAGACTGGCCCGAAATGGATTGTGGCCACCGAGATCGTGGAGACCAGTCGGGTGTTCGCCCGGGTGGTGGCCTCCATTCAACCGGAGTGGATTGAGCCCCTGGCCGGACATATCGTCAAGCACCACTACTTTGAGCCCCACTGGGAGCAGAAGCGGGCCCAGGTGATGGGCTATGAAAAGGTGACCCTTTACGGCCTCGATATCGTGGCCAAGCGCCGCATTCCTTACGCCAAGGTGGATCCGGCGGAATGCCGAAATCTGTTTATCCGGCGAGCCCTGGTGGAGGGGGATTACCGATCAAAGGCGCCCTTTATCGCCCGTAACAGGGAAATGCTCGACACGGTTGAGAATCTGGAGAAGAAGACCCGGCGGCGTGACCTGCTCGTTGACGATGAAGTGCTGGTGGCCTTCTATGATGAACGCCTGCCGTCAGACATCATCAGTGGCCGGCATTTCGAGACCTGGTGGAAAGGGCTACCGGCGGAACAGTTGAAAGAACTGGAGCTCACCGAAACCGACATTCTTCAGCGACCGGTTGATGCCCAGGCCGCTGACCTGTACCCGGACTATCTGGAGTGGGAGGGTGTTCGATACCCACTGAGCTATGAGTTCGAACCCACCAGTGAAAAGGACGGCGTTACGCTTCAGGTGCCCTTGATGGCGCTCAAGCAGATACCGTCCCGTCGCCTGGAATGGCTGGTGCCGGGACTGTTGAGAGAGAAGTGCATTGCCCTGGTGAAATCCCTGCCCAAGGCATTGCGCCGGAATTTCGTTCCGGTGCCGGATTTCGTGGATGCCGCTCTCGAAAATCTTCAGCCTTCCAACCAACCGCTGACGCTTCAGCTTGGCGAGCAGTTGCAGCGCATGACCGGCGTGCAGATTGATCCTGATGCCTGGACCGATAGCGAATTGCCAAAACACTTGCGGATGAACCTTCGCGTTATGGGTGACGGCGGTCGCGCCATTGCAGAGAGCCGAGAAACGGCAGATCTTCAGCACCAGCTTGAGGGTCAGGCCGAGCAGGCACTGGCCTCGGCAACTCAGGGTGATGCGGCAACGGAACCGAGTGGCGAGTACACGGAATGGCAGTTCGGTGCATTGCCTGAACAGGTACAGACAGAAAAAGGCGGTATGCAGGTGACTGTGTATCCCGCCCTGGAGGACCTTGGCAAACAGGTGCGCCAGATACGTTGTCTGGATCGGCTGACCGCTGAAGATACGACTCGGAAGGCGATCGCCCGATTGATCATTAACCGGTTTGGCCGAACCCTTGATGATCTGGAGCGTAAGCTCCCCCGGTTTAAACAGTCTGCGCTCATGTTTGCTCCGGTGGGTCAGTCGAAAGTGTTGTTGGACGATCTGCTGTTGGCGACCGCCATGCAGCACTTTATTACGGACGAAATTCCGAGGACAGCAGAGGGCTTCGACAGGGTGTTTGATGCTCACCGAGGGGATTTCGTTCCTGCACTGGAGCAGGCAGACGAACGGCTGTATCAGGCCATGTCCGGTTACCAGAAAGTGGCGAAACAGTTAAAAGGTAAGATCAATCTGGCCATGGCCAACAGCATGGCGGATCTCAAGTTTCAGCTGCAGAACCTTGTGTATCCAGGATTCCTGGTTGAGACGCCGCCAGAGTGGCTGGCGGAGTTCGGGCGCTATTTTGAGGCGGCTCTGGTTCGGCTGGAGAAGATGCCCCGGGAAATGGGCCAGGAACGGGAATTTCTCCACACCATTGAGCCGCTCTGGTCCCGGTATGCTGTCAAGCGGGACGAACAGCAACGGCAGGGCGTTCGAGACCCCGAGCTGGTGCTGTACCGCTGGATGCTGGAAGAATTCCGGGTGTCGTTTTTTGCACAGCAACTGGGCACGGTGATGACTGTGTCCGTAAAACGATTGGACCGGCAGTGGGAGAAAACGAAGGTCTGAGGCAGTAACGGGCGCACCAATCCGGTGCCCATGACTGATACCCGACGGGCAAAACCCCGATACTGTGTTAGTATTTCCGGCAGTAGGTCAACGAATTAACAAAACGGGATGTCTGGTGTCCCGTTTTCACAATTATGACGTGGGGTTAGCGTGATTAAAGCCGTTATTAGCGGGACCGGTCTCTACACACCGCCAGCAACCATTAGTAATGACGAACTGGTCGAAGCCTTTAACCAGTATGTTGAACTGTTCAACGCCGAGAACGCAGACGCCATCGCCAGCGGCGATGTAACGCCACTGCAGCCTTCCTCCTCTTCGTTCATCGAAAAAGCGTCGGGAATCAAGCGTCGCCATGTCATCGACAAGGATGGCATTCTCGATCCCAACCGCATGAAACCCTACATCCCGGATCGCAGCAACGAAGAGCCCTCGGTTCAATGCGATATGGCCGTGACGGCCTGCCGTGAGGCGCTGGAACAAGCGGGCAAGTCGGCTGAGGATGTTGATGCGGTGATCGTTGCCTGCTCTAATCTGCAGCGAGCCTACCCAGCCGTTTCTATCGAGGTCCAGGAGGCGTTGGGTATCGACGGGTTTGCCTATGATATGAACGTAGCCTGCAGCTCCGCTACGTTCGGTCTCCAGGCCGCCGTTAACTCTGTCGAGAATGGCAGTGCCCGTGCCGTTCTGGTGGTCAGCCCGGAGATCTGTTCGGGCCACCTGAACTTCCGCGATCGGGACAGTCACTTTATTTTCGGTGACGCCTGTACGGCTATTCTGGTTGAGCGTGAAGAAGATACTCGTGAAGGCCAGGGCTTCGAGATCCTCGGTACCAGTCTGAAAACCAAATTCTCGAATAACATCCGGAACAATTTCGGGTTTCTGAACCGCGCCGACGATTCCGGTGTCGGAAAACCGGACAAGCTCTTCGTTCAGCAAGGCCGCAAGGTATTCAAAGAAGTGTCGCCACTGGTTGCCGAGACAATCCAGAAACAGCTGCAAAGCCTTTCTCTGGCCCCGGATGATCTCCGTCGTATGTGGCTGCACCAGGCCAACCTGAACATGAACCAGCTGATAGCGCGCAAGGTACTGGGTCGGGATGCCACCGAAGAAGAGGCCCCGGTCATCCTGGATGAGTACGCAAACACCAGCTCCGCCGGTTCGATCATCGCCTTCCACAAAAACAAGGATGACCTTGTCAGTGGTGATCTGGGGGTAATCTGTTCTTTCGGGGCAGGTTATTCCATCGGCAGCGTTGTGGTTCGCCGCCGATAGGAGTGAGCTGGGTCAAGACGTTGCCAGTGCCCTGAGGGTGTCTGGCAGCGGAGCCGATGAGCGCGTCTTCCGGTCGAACCAGACGATTTTTGCATAGCCTTCCGCATAGACGGCGCCGGTGTCGACATCTGTCAGCAAATGGTAGGTGTCGAGACTGGTGTTACCTGCCTTGTCAGCGTATGTTTTCACCTCAACCGTTGCCGGGTGGTTCAATTCCTTTAGAAAGGTAGCGCTGGTCTTTATAATAACGGGGCCGGTCGGCTCGTCAGGCCCGCCCAGCTCCAGTGAAGCCAGCCACACAATGCGCGCTTCCTCAAAGAATCGGAAGTAGACTGTATTATTGGCGTGGCCGTATGCATCCATGTCTCCCCACCGGAGGGGCATAGTGATTGTGTTTACAAGATTTCCCGGTACTGACATCGGTTTCTCCGGAACAACGGTTTAATAATAAAAAGTAGCGCCGGTATTTTCGACGAATTGAAACGAATTAAACAACCCAAGAGCAGATGATGAACTACTTTTTTATCCGGCGCCGGCTTATTACCCTGGCCATGTTGTTTTCCCTGTCTGCGCTTCTGCCAGCGGGCCAGGCTATTGCCCAGAACATGCAGGAACCCGCTCCAGAGGGATCTGTTCCGGTTGATCCCGCAGATCCCTGGGAGAACTGGAACCGCAAGGTGTACACCTTCAACGAGACCATCGACCGCTGGTTCCTGAAACCGGTAGCACAGGCCTATCGAACCTTCACTCCGCAAATTGTCGACCGCGGCGTTACCAATTTTTTCAACAATCTGACAGAACTGAGGAACTTCATCAACAGTGTCCTTCAACTGAAAGGGGAGTCTGCGGTGGTTGCCGTGGGGCGCTTCACCTACAACACCACCTTTGGGCTGGGTGGTTTGTTCGATGTCGCAACCGCCTTTGACCTGCCGGAACGGCCCGAGGATTTTGGTCAGACCCTGGGATACTGGGGCGCGGGTTCAGGGCCCTATCTGATGCTTCCTTTTCTCGGCCCTTCCACACCCCGGCACTTTACCGGGTTTGTGACGGACGGCTTCGCGTTGCCTTCGGCGTGGGATGAAGTGGAAAGCCCTGAAGTTTACTATGCAAGGGCTCTGCAAATCGTCGACCGCCGGGCGGATTTGATCCCTGCTGAAAGTTTCATCTCTGGCGACAGTTACGTGTTTGTGCGGAATGCCTTTCTGCAACGTCGCGAATTCCTGATTAACGACGGTAAGGTGGTTAACGATCCGTTTGCCAGCGATGATGATGAGGACTTGATGCTTGATGATTTCTAAGCGTCAGCCGGATTGAAAGGAGATCAACGGTGCTCAAGGACCCAAGAATAGCCAAGTTCCGGAAAATGCTGGCCGACGCGCCCAACTACGAGGTATGGAAAGCAGCGGCTCTGGAACTGGACTTTTTGGAGGGCAACGCCGAGTGGAAAGAGGATTTTGCCTCCGACCTTTATCATTATGAAGTCATCTACGACCGGCTGAGCAACCTCAAGCAGTATCGCCAGCAAAATGACGTGGAACGCCTCAAACGCGCTCTCCGCGAAGGCTTGCACCATGACCTGGGCAATATGGGCAATCCCGCGCTTTATACCCGGTCGCGCGTCGGCACGAAGCATCTGATCGAGGAGTACATCACGCAGGTCTGTGAAGCGCTGGACTATCTTTGTGATCAACCGGTTCCGGGTTTTCCAGTTGCAGATAAGCTCCAGTTCTTCCGCGACACCCTCACAAGTTACGGTCGCCCGGCACTTTTGCTCAGTGGCGGCGCCACCCTCGGTGTGTTCCATTTCGGCGTGATCAAGGCGCTCTGGGAAAAGGGGCTTCTGCCGCAGGTTATTGCGGGCTCAAGTATCGGGGCCATCATCGCTGGCATTCTTGGTGTGCATACGGATGCCGAAATTCCGGAAATGCTGATCCCCGAGAACCACAACCTGAAAGCCTGGAAATGGCGAGGTCTTCTAAGCGCAGTCCGTGGCGACGGGCTCATGGATCAGGAGGAGCTTCGGAACTGTCTGCGGGGCAATATCGGTGAGTACACCTTCGAGGAGGCGTATCAGCGTACCGGACGTTCAATCAACGTTAGCGTGTCCCCAGTACAGGCGCACCAGAAGGCCCGGTTGCTTTGCGGATACACCTCGCCCTATTTGATGGTGTGGAGCGCGGTGCTGGCCAGCGCCGCGGTTCCCGGTATTTTCCCGCCGGTTACCCTGATGAAAAAAGACATTCAGGGTAATACGCTACCGTATATGCCGCGCCTGAAGTTTGTGGATGGCTCGGTCGTCAGTGATTTGCCAATCGAGCGGTTGATGCACCTGTACGATGTCAATTACACCATCGTGAGCCAGACCAATCCCCACGTAGTCCCTTTCCTGAGCCAGCGGGGGCTGGATGAAAAACTGTCCCTCGGAAATCTGCCCATGCATCTGTTGAAATCCGAGATACAGTTTCATGGCCAGGGCGTGTTCGATTACCTGCGAAAACGGGTAAGGCCGGAACTTCTGCGGCAGATGTCCGGTCAGTTGTACACCATTATGGCTCAGCGTTACTCGGGAGACGTGACCATAGCTCCGTCGTATTCCTTCAAGGATTACAGCAGGATGCTGGCGAATCCGGATCCTGCTTACGTGCGGCAGATGATTCTGGCTGGCGAGCGAGCGACCTGGCCGAAGATCTCCATGATTCGCTCCCACGCCCGTATATCGAAAACCCTGGAGCGCTGCGTGCGAAGGCTGAAGCAACAGAACCGGCGCACGGCCGAGCTCAGGCTGATCAGCAACGCGGATTCCGGTACGTCCTGATATGTATTACGACTTTTTCGGCTTTCGCGAACCGCCGTTTTCCATTGCCCCGGACCCTCGTTATCTATATCTCAGCGATCGCCACAAGGAGGCCCTGGCGCACCTGATGTACGGAGTCCAGGGGCAGGGCGGTTTCATCGTAATCACTGGTGAGGTGGGAACAGGAAAAACAACGGTTTCCCGGTGTTTTATCGAGAATGTTCCCGATCATGTGGATATCGCGCTGATCCTCAACCCGAGGCTCTCTGCGCGGGAGTTACTGTCCTCCATCTGCGATGAGCTGGAAATCCCCCACGATATCAGTGCCACCATCAAGGAACTGGTTGATCTGATTAACCGGGACTTGCTCAAGGCCCATGCAGCCGGGCGACACAAGGTTCTGATGATTGATGAGGCCCAGAACCTTTCGGCCGAGGTGCTCGAACAGTTAAGGCTGTTGACCAATCTCGAGACGGCAGAGAAGAAGCTGCTGCAGATTGTCCTGCTTGGCCAGCCTGAACTGCAGGAAATGCTGGCACTTCCGGAATTGAGGCAGCTGAATCAGCGGGTTACAGCACGCTATCACCTGGACGCCATCGGTCGGGATGAGCTGGCGGCCTACCTGAAATACCGCCTCAGTGTTGCCGGCATGCGGGGTGATATCTTTTCGCAGCGGGCGGTGAATCGCCTCTATCGCGAGAGCCAGGGCATACCCCGCCTGATCAATTTGATCAGTGACCGCGCACTGTTGGGCGCCTATGCCGAGGGTGAGCATGAGATTACGCCCGAGCATATCCGCCAGGCGGCAAAAGAAGTACGTGGACAATCCCTCGGCCCCACGCCCTCACGAGCTCACCAGTCACCAGACAGATCCCAGTACCTTATCGTTGCGGCTTCGATTCTGGTGGCCATCATCGGCACCTCCTGGCTTTTTGAGCGTTGGTCACCGGGCGGAGCGTTTCTCACCGATCCCTCCTCAGCAGAACCTTTACAGGGAGCTGTTGAGCGAGTCGAGGAGCAGGAACAGAAACCATTGCAAGAGATCCAGGAAACCGGGTCGGGAGAGTCGTCAGCACCCGTTGAACTTGCCGTGCCAGGTCAGCTTCTGGATTCCGTGGAGGCTTTTCAGGTACTTTTCGGGATTTGGGGGCGCGAATATGAACCTTCGGAAGCGCCCGTTGCCTGCGAATGGGCCAACGAGGCGGGTCTTGGATGCCTGAGTCGTCAGGGTAGCCGCCGAAGCCTCGAGTTTCTGGATCGCCCGGCGATGCTTCAGTTGCAGGATGAGGCGGGTAACCGGGGGTTTGTCGTGCTCCGCCATCTGGATGGCGATACCGCAGACATCGCCTTGCCCTCCGGCAATCAGACTGTATTGTTTGCCAGTATCGAGCGCTATTGGTTCGGGGAGTATCGGGTTCTGTGGCGCCTTCCGGAATACCTGACGGGCGACGGCTTTTACAGCAATGGCGGGGGCGAGCAACTCTGGATTGGTGCGCGAATGATGGATCTGGCGGACCGTTTCAGTAATTCCCGTGCTGAAAGTGACCGGGTGAAACGGCTGGATTCCGAAGAGCAGGTTCGCTGGTATCAGTCATTGCGAGGGCTTACCGTCGATGGGATCGCCGGAGCCATGACGATTATCCAGATCAATAACGACCTGGAAGCTAACATTCCCCGTCTCAAGCCTCTGCAGTCCGAAGGTCGCCGGCAAGTTGAAGGTCGAGAGTAATTATGTCGTACATTCTTGACGCATTGCGGAAATCCGAAACTGAACGGAGGCAAGGGCGCGTACCGGACCTTGGTCAGCAGGTACAGCTGATCCATCGCCCGAAGAAAAAGCGGTGGTCGCCGGCTGCCTGGGTGTCTCTTGCACTCATGCTCAATGCCGGCGTCCTGGCCTTTGTCTTCTGGCCGGGAGCGCCGTTGCCCTGGGTTTCCGAGTCGCAATCCGAGACATCTGCGGCCTCGGCCAGAACGACAGCTCCTGAACCTGATGCGGTGGCGCCTGCGACAGAGCCAGCGCCGACATTGGAAGATCCCGTTGCACAAACGGGGACCATCCCTGAGCCCGATGCGGGCGAGGCGACGCCGGCGCCGATCGCTTCGGAACCTTCCCCATCACAAAGCCGGGAGCGGGCGACCGTTATCGTTCCCTCATCCGCAAATGCCGAAACTGCTGCACCAATGGTGCAGCCCGAGCAGGCAGGCAGAGTGCCACATCTGGTAGAGTTGCCGCTCTCATTTCAGAAGAGCGTTCCCGATTTGACCTTTAACAGCCATATCTACTCGTCATCCCCTGCATCGCGCCGGGTCATGATTAACGACACCTACCTGCGAGTGGGCGACGTCTTCGAAGGTCTGCGGGTAGACGACATAACGGAAGAAGGGGTGGTTCTGAGTCGTGACGGGCGCCCTTTTCGGGTTGGCGTTGTTCGGGACTGGGTGAGCCCTCGCTGATGGCGCTGACCGACGAGATCAAGCAATCGATCCAGCAGGGATATCGGGATGTGCTGGCAGGCAAGGATATTCGGGCGCGCTATGGGCAGCGCCTGATGATTGCGGAAATCGCCAGATACATGGGCGACATCACCGAGAACGATGGCCAGCGAACGTCCCCTGCCTCTGCCTGTGTGGTCGAAGCCGGGACCGGGACAGGCAAAACCCTGGCCTATCTGATCGCTGCCATCCCGGTGGCCAAAGCCCTCGGCAAAACCCTGGTTATCTCCACCGCAACCGTGGCCCTTCAGGACCAGATTGTGCTTAAAGATCTCCCGGACCTGAAAAAGCACAGCAAGATGGATTTCAACTGGACTCTGGCCAAAGGGCGGGGGCGCTATCTCTGCATGTCCCGGTTGGAAGCCCGACTGCACGATGAAGGCAATACCGACAGCGACACCATGCCCCTGTTCCTTTTGGATGGGCCGAAAAATGAAGAACCGGGCACCCGGGCCTTTTTCGAAGAAATGCTCGCCAGTTATGGCTCCCGCGAGTGGGACGGTGACCGTGACCACTGGCCGGAACAGATACCGGACGACGTCTGGCGACAGGTAACCACGGACCACCGGCAGTGCACCAACCGCCACTGCAGCTATTTCGACAGTTGCGCGTTTTTTGATGCCCGTAAAGACCTTGATGATGCCGATATCGTGGTGGCTAACCATGACCTGGTTCTGGCCGACCTTGCCCTGGGCGGCGGTGCCATTCTGCCGGAGCCGGAGAACGCCCTCTATATTTTCGACGAGGCTCATCACCTTCCGGACAAGGCCCTGAATCACTTTGCCGCGTCGCTGCCACTCAATGCTACCCGGCAATGGCTGAAGCAGCTTTCCCAGGCGCTTGTGAAAATGCAGCCTTATCTGGCAGCCGGCACCCAGGCCGCCAAGTCCCTGGATCGCATCAGTTCTGCGTCGAGAGAGGTAGACCTGGTCCTCAACCGGGTTTACGAAGAAGCCGAGCAGAATACCGGCTGGGAGTTCAATGAGGAGCGACGGACGGCGCAGTGGCGTTATCCGGAAGGTGAATTGCCGGAGGCGATGGCCGAGCTTGCAGCCGAAAGCCGGATTGCTACCGCTAACATGGTCCGGCAACTGGGCGTTCTGGCGGACGAGTTGCAGGGCGCCTTTGACGAGCGCAAGGAGCATGAAATCGACCGGGAAACCGCCGAAGCCTGGTATCCGGTGATAGGCTCCTTTCACGCCCGGGCAGAGGACCAGTTGCGGCTCTGGACAGCCTGGTGCGACCCGGGCAATGCCAGTCCCCCCGTGGAAGCTGAAACCAACAGCGAGACAGGTGATGAGCCAGAAGCCAGGCCGAAAACGCAGAGAAGCCCGCCCCCAGCCCGATGGTCAGTACGCCAGCGCTGGGATCACGCCGAAGACATCACTCTTTACAGTTCACCGGTACTGGCAGACAACCTGTTGTATTCCAGGCTTTGGTCTCGCGCTTACGGCGCCGTGCTCACCAGTGCGACCCTGACTGCACTTGGTCGGTTCGATCGCCTGAACGCGCGGGCTGGATTGCCCCAGGGCAGCCGCTTCCTCGTGGTTCCCAGCTCTTTCCGTTACGGCGAAATGGCAACGGTGGAGGTGCCTGCGATGTCTGCCATGCCAACGGATGACGGCTTCGCCGATGAGCTTGTAAAACGACTACCGGACCTCTGGGCAGGCGAGAAGGCGACTCTGGTGTTGTTTACGTCCCGTCGTCAAATGCAGCAAGTGCGAGACGCGTTGGCCCCGGATTACCCGGACCTCATTATTACCCAGGACGATATGGCCAAGGGCGAAGTGCTGAGGCAGCATTGCAGCAGGGTGGATGAAGGCCGGCCGAGTGTCCTGTTCGGCGTTGCCAGTTTTGCAGAGGGTATCGACCTTCCAGGCAAGTACTTGCACCACGTCGTGATTACCCGTTTGCCATTTTCGGTGCCGGATGATCCCATTGAGGCGAGCCTGGCCGAGTGGGTGACGCAGCGGGGCGGCAATCCGTTTATGGAAATCACCGTTCCGGACGCGTCCATCAAACTCGTCCAGGCGGTTGGTCGGCTGCTGCGGACCGAGCAGGATACTGGAAGAGTGACGATCCTGGATCGCCGCATTATTGCCCGCCGGTATGGTCAGCTGTTGCTGGATGCATTGCCACCCTTCCGCCGGATCATCGAACACTGAATCCCACCAGAACCGTTCAGCCATAAAAAAAGAGCCAGCCCCTTTGGGGTTGGCTCTCATCAAGGGGTTCTTTCGAACCCGGGCGTCGAAACAACGCGGAACAAGAAATCTGAAGGCCTGAAGTTTCAGAATTCCTGGTGAGGTTTCCCTCACCGTTGAAAATATAATAGGGGATTAGAGGGCGTAGCCGGATCGTCCAAAGGGCGTAGCGGGTTTAAGTTGTTGGTGCAAAGTGGGAGGTGCATCACGTTTTTGGGCTCGAAATCAGCCTTGCAGCAACCCCAGTTCCCGGGCCCTGGCCAGAGCCTCGGTTCTGGGGCCAACGCCGAGCTTTCCATAAAGGTTGCGAATGTGGGCCTTCACCGTAGCCGGGGCAACGTCCATTTTTGCGGCAATTTCCTTGTTGGCGTGGCCCGCATGAATGAGCGCAAGCACTTCAAGTTCTCGCTGGCTGAGAGGTTCAGGCAGTGTTTCGGCGTTGAGTGTCGTACGACCGTGCTCACCAGAAATAGCACTGGCTTTTGTTTCAGAATGGCCCTCGCCAGACCGGCGCTGATCGAGAAGCATTTTCCTGACGCTGGCGTTCCAGCTTCCCGGTTCATCCAGTGCTGGCAAACCAAGGAGCAGGGCACGCAGATCCGGGCTTTCCTCCGCAAAGAGCCTCAGGAATCCGGCCTCGCCGGCGAGTTCTATCGCGCGGGTCAGCATTTGCTCCGATTCATCGGTCCGTTTCTGCTTCGCCAGGGCCTCGCCATAGACCAACAGAATTTCCACCAGGTGTCGGTTGTGGGCGTTGCGTTCAGCCGGTTGCAAAAGAGCGCTGAGTATCTCCTGGGCCCGCTCGGGCTGATCCAGTGCCACCAGCACTCGCGCCTCGCTAATACGGCTTTGTTCAAGATGAAGCGGATTGGTGAACTCGGTATCAGCTCGGGAATCCAGGCAGGCCCGGGCTTTTTCCGGATGGCCTGAAGCCAGGTAGCAGCGTGCCAGAAGGGCAGTGCTTGCGGGTGGCTCGAACACGATTTGCTCTCGCCGCTTGCGGGCGGTCTGGGATGCGTCTTCGAGCGCGTCAATCGCCTCCTGGAGCCTGCCCTCGCTGAAAGCCAGGTGACCACGCACGTACTGAATGATCACGTGCTGGCCCGGTTCGGTGCCCCGCTCAACATGTTCGAGCAACGGTTTCAGGTGCGTGGCTGCTAGCTGGGGGTGATTTCGTTCGCGATGAATCTCACAGAGTGTACTGTTCTGCCAGCATGAGATGAGTCTTGGCTGGGTTGGGTCCGCATAGTGTTTGTCCACCCATTGCCTTATCTCGGTGCAGGTTTCCAAAGCCAGATCGATATCGCCGCGATTGTACTGAATCCACGCCAGCAGGCCGCCACTGGAAAGAACCGTACTGGGTTTATGTTCGACCTGTCCGTAACGGACTGCCGATTGGAGCGCGTCTTCGGCTTCGGTGAGTTCACCCTTGCCGTAGTAATCCAGGCCCAGGCCGTAATAGGTTACCGACTTTAATGGTATGCGAGTGTGATCAATCTCCCTGAGCACCTGTCTTGTGAGATCTGCGGCGCTCTTGTCGTCACTCCGGGTGCGAGCCAGATAGGAGCGCATCAACGAGATCTCACTTTGCAGCCCGAGGGCCCCTTCGGCATCCGGATGGGAGTCCGCCACCTGCCGGTCCAGAAGATCCTCCAGGCCGGACAGCAGCGGCTCCAGACTATCCATGCGGTTGGCAAAGAACAGCCCCCAGATCCGGAGCATCTGGAGTTGCGGATTGTCGATGACAAGATCCTGTGGCAGAGCATCAATCCAGTCCAGCACGGGGAGGTGATATCCGCCATGGATCAGGTTGTTGCCGTGCTCGGCGAGCACCCGGGCAAGCCGGGACCAGTCCTCCTGTCGGACGATCTGGGCAATGGCTTCCTGCACGTGGCCATGGGCCAATAACCAGTCCACCGTCCGGTGCCAGAGTCGCGCGGCCGAGTCAGGATCTTGGTGACTTACCCTGAGTTGCAGCGCATCCCGAAACAGGTCGTGATAGCGGAACCACTTGTTACGGGTATCCAGCGGGATCAGGAACAGATTCTGGCTGAGAAGTTTTTCAAGCAGCTCCTGGCTGTTATCGGACCCACGGATCGAATCACAGAGGGACGCACATAGCCGGGGGCAGCAGGCCGTTTCAAGCAGAAAGTCCGACAGCTCCCGGGGTTGCTGCTCAAGTACTTCGCTCAGCACATAATCGCTGATGTGGCGCTCATCCAGATTTATCTGGTTTCCACTCGTGCTGGCGTCCTTTCCGGACAATGCGGACAGCTGCATGGCAGCGACCCAGCCTTCGGTTTTGCGGTAAATCGCGTGGACATCTTCGTCGGCGATATCAAGGCCCATGGTGTCGTGAAAGAACTGACGGCATTCGTCTTCAGAAAAGGCCAACAGGCCAGGGTGGATGTCCTGGATCCACCGACGGACGCGCCAGCGGGCCAGGGGCAGTGGCGGTTCGGTTCTGGACGCCAGGATTATCAGAACACCCGGCGGAAGATAATCAATGAAATAGGCGAACTGCCTGTGGATGGCCGGGTTGCCAATGAAATGGAAATCGTCCAGCACCAGCGACCACGGGCTGTCATCATGAGCCAGTGTGTTGATCAGGCCGGTAATGGCCTCGGTAAACGTGTCATCTGAGTGGTGAGCCAGTTGTTTGCGCAAATCGGACGCGCCGGTCAGCCCGGCTTGCTCAAAAGCTCCTATCAGGTACTGCCAGAATCGCCGGGGCTCATCGTCGTGTTCATCCAGAGAGAGCCAGGCGCTAGGGGAGGAAACCCTTGAACACCATTGCGCAACCAGAGTGGTCTTGCCAAACCCGGCCGGCGCAATCACCAGATTCAGTCTTTTCGGAGCCCGGGACTCAAGCAAGGCACTCAACCGCTCACGTTTAACCGCGCGCGAGTCTGACGTTGGCCGAAGAAACTTTGTGGTGAGCAGCATGGGTTCCCTGAGAACTGGAGTGTTGATGTGCCCAGACAGGGCATTACGGATTGTGTCCTTTGTATTGGCCAAGTCAAGGGTTGGAGGGGCTTTTCATAGCCTCAGGGTTTTATCAGGGGCTGCGCAAATGCGATTTTGGTCTAAACTGTGTAAAAGCAGTTGCCTATATTAAAAAAGAATGAAAATCTGTATTTTTATGCGTATTCTTCAACAAGGTCCTTCGATCTCCAGGGAGCAGCAGATTCAATGAAACTACAACAGTTGCGCTATATCTGGGAAGTTGCGCATCACGACCTGAATGTCTCAGCAACCGCCCAGAGTCTGTTCACGTCCCAGCCGGGTATCTCCAAACAGATCCGCCTGCTGGAGGACGAGCTGGGGCTTGAAGTATTTGCCCGCAGCGGCAAGCATCTCACCAGAATCACACCGGGCGGCGAGATCATTATTCGCGAGGCCGGCGAAATCCTGCGGCGGGTTGAGGGCATCAAAAAGATTGCCCAGGAATTCAGTAACCAGCGAAAGGGTGATCTCAGCATCGCCACCACTCATACCCAGGCCCGTTATGCACTGCCCCCGATTATCAGTGGTTTTATAGAGGAGTACCCTGACGTCTCCCTGCATATGCATCAGGGGACGCCAATGCAGATCTCCGAAATGGCAGCCAGCGGGGCGGTCGATTTTGCCATTGCCACCGAGGGCATGGAGCTGTTTAACGACCTGATCATGATGCCATGCTACAAATGGAACCGGAGCGTCATCGTGCCGAAGGATCATCCACTGGCGAAACTGCCGGAACTGACACTTCCAGAGCTGGCAGAATACCCGCTCGTGACTTACGTGTTCGGCTTTACGGGGCGCTCGAAACTGGATGAGGCGTTCCAGTCCCAGGGACTGACACCGAAAGTGGTATTTACGGCAGCAGATGCAGACGTGATCAAGACCTACGTCAGGTTGGGGCTCGGTGTTGGAATTGTCGCGAGCATGGCATTCGATCCAAAAACGGACACCGACCTGGTTGCGCTCGACGCCCGCAAGCTTTTCCGTCCCAGCGTCACACGACTCGGGTTCCGAAAGGGGACTTTCCTGCGGGGCTATATGTATGACTTCATTCACCGTTTCGCGCCCCATCTCACCAAAGAAAAGGTGGACGAGGCGGTTTCCCATCAGGGCAGCCGGTCTGAAATCGAAGAACTGTTCAAAGATGTCGAGCTGCCCACTCACTAAAAGATGAATGGGCAAGAGGCGCCCGGGTTATTCCCGGGCGATCAGGTTGCCGGCATGGAGGCCGCATTCTTTCTGGGTGGCTTCTTCCCACCACCAGCGGCCTTCACGTTCATGTTGACCAGGCAGGACAGGACGGGTGCAGGGCTGGCAGCCGATGCTGACAAAGCCTTTCTCATGCAGTTTGTTGTACGGCGCCTCGGACATACGGATGTAATCCCACACCTCTTTTGATGTCCAGTTTGCAAGTGGGTTGAACTTTACCAGTGTCTTTTCATTGGTCGAGAAGGCGGTATCTTCCTGGATAACCGGGACGTCATTGCGAGTTCCGGGGCTCTGGTCTTTCCGCTGTCCAGTGATCCAGGCGTCCACGGTCGCCAGCTTGCGGCGAAGGGAGTTGACCTTGCGAATGCCGCAACACTCACCGTGCCCATCTTCATAGAAGCTGAACAGGCCCTTTTTGTTCACCAGATCCTGAACTTCGTGAGCATCCGGAAACAGAACTTCGATCTCGATGCCGTAATGCTTGCGAACCCGCTCTACAAAATCGTAGGTTTCCGGATGCAGACGGCCTGTATCCAGAGTGAAAACCTTCAGGTTGTCGGTCAGCTTGTGCGCCATTTCAATCAACACGACATCTTCTGCGCCACTGAAAGAAATGGCGATGTTATCGTATTGTTGCAGCGCAGCTTTGAGAATCGAACGGGGGCTCTGGCCTTCGAGCTCTTCCCGCAGGGTTTGAATATCGGTCATGGCCCGGCATTGCCTTCTATGGATGTGCAAGGGTATCTAACTGACCGAAAAGGCTACCATTAAATGCCTCATACCCTGAAGGAATGACGATCTATATGGTTATTCCGCGTTTAAAAGCGCGGGTTTACACTTCCACGATGCAATCCTGGCCGGTTTTTCTTATCATACGCACCGAATACAGGCAGGCGGATTGACCGTACTGGCCCTTTACCAATCAAAGCAGGAGATCGTTGTGGAACTGGCATGCCTTGACCTTGAAGGAGTATTGATCCCGGAGATCTGGATCGCGTTCGCCGAAAAGACCGGCATTGAAGAGCTCAAGGCGACCACCCGCGATATTCCGGATTATGACGTGCTGATGAAGCAGCGCCTCAAGCTGCTGGACCAGCACGGCTATGGCCTTCCGCAAATCCAGGAAGTGATTGGCGAGCTGGACCCGCTGCCCGGCGCCCGGGAGTTTCTGGATTGGCTGCGCGAGCGTTTTCAGGTTGTGATACTGTCCGACACCTTCTACGAATTCGCGATGCCCCTGATGAAGAAGCTGGGTTATCCGGCACTGCTTTGTCACAAGCTGGAAGTTGCAGACGACGGCCAGATCACCAACTACCTGCTGCGCCAGCGCGACCCCAAGCGACAGTCGGTGAGGGCATTCCAGTTGCTGAATTACCGCGTGATTGCTGCCGGTGATTCCTACAACGACACCACCATGCTGGGACAGGCCGAAGCCGGTATTCTTTTCCACGCTCCACAGAACGTAATCGACGAGTTCCCGCATTTCCCAGCGGTACATAACTTTGAGGATCTGAAGCAGGAGTTTCTTAAGGCGAGCGCGATTCACAACGCCTGAGCCGAAAGCTGAAAACGGGGTCAGAAGAAAGCCTTCTTCTGACCCCATGTTCACTTTTACTCAATAACCAACTCTTCCAGAAACCGCATCAAAGGCCCGACTTTCGCGAGCGTCTCCTGATACTCAGCTTCGGGGTCTGAATCTGCAACAATACCGCCACCACCCCAGCAGCGAATAGTGCCTTGGCCGTCACAGAGCATGGTTCGAATCGCGATATTGCTGTCCAGCGTGCCATCCAGTCCGCGATAGAATATCGAGCCGCAGTAAGGGCCACGCCAATGGGGTTCAAGCTCGCGGATGATCTCCATCGCCCTGATCTTGGGCGCGCCAGTGATTGATCCGCCCGGGAAAGCATCAAACAGGGCTTTCATGGGCGTGACACCCTCGGCCAGCTCGGCGCGGATGTGGCTGACCAGATGATGGACGTTGCGGTAGGACTCCAGGGCAAACAGTTTGTCGACTTTCACGCTGCCCGGTTTTGCGTTCAGGCTGAGATCGTTGCGAAGTAAGTCGACGATCATCAGGTTTTCGGCCAGGTCCTTTTCAGAGCCTTCCAGTTCAGTGGCATAGGCTGAATCGCTCTCCGGAGTGCCGCCCCTCGGCCGTGTGCCTTTGATCGGACTGGTGGTAACGGTTCGGTCGTGTATCTCGAGAAATCGCTCGGGAGAAACTGACAGGATGGATGCCTCGCCGGCGCGAATGAACCCACTGTAGGGCGTAGGGTTGGCATCCGAAAGCGCCTGGAATGCTTGCCAGGGATCCCCTGTGAAATGCCCAGTAAATTCCTGTGAGAGGTTCGCCTGATAACAATCTCCGGCTTCAATGTATTGGCGAACCCTTTCTACGCTCGCCCTGAAGGCATCCGGTGTTTGTCTGGGCAGAAATTGGGAAGCCATAGCCCATCCAGTGGCGGCCGCTGGTTCGTCCGAGCCAAGCCACTGCTCCAGTAGATTCCGTGTCTCATCAGGGCACTCCGGATGGATCCAGAGCCAATATTGATCTGTCTTGCGATTGTGGCTGGCAGTCCAAAGGTAGAAACCTGCAGACATGAGGGGAGCACACACAGGTGGACACAGCTCTCTGAGACGACCTTCCCGCACATATCCAAGTTCATAGCCGAGGAAGCCAATCCAGCCACCGGACAGACATTCCGGGCTGGGTTCCTGTTCGATCTGGAACTGGCGGACGAGGGTTTCCATGCTCTGGGCAAGGTGATCGGAGCAGAAATCTGAAGGCACAGGGTATTGGAGCACTTCTGAGGCGAGAGCCCCGGCAGAGAAACCGCTGAAAACTCCTCGGGCCGGGCCGTTACCGACACTCCCGATATAGGCGAAATCAGCTTCCCGGCAGGCATGGCTTAGCAGGCGATGGTAGGCCTCCTGGGTGAGTTTCCGCATAGTTGCCGGGTTCAAGTATCCTCCGCGATATTCAAGAAATGATAAACAGCCCACAAAACGGGCGTTGTCCGCTGCGTGTAGCCCTTGATCTAATGAAAAGTCAAAGGAAGGCAATTAATTAGGTTTTTGCATTTTACTGCACATACGACTGACCTTCCTCAACAAAACGACAGAATACAAGGATAAAAACAATCATGGGGCACTTTAAGATAATTCTTCTATCCGCTTTGTTCATGCTGTCTTTCATACCTGTAGGCGTTCAGGCTCAGAGCGAGGTCGGTGAACACATACCCGATCGAAATGCTCTATCTGACGGGAAGCTTAGCCCGGATGAAATCAAGAAATACGCTACTTTGGCAGCCAAGCATATTCAGGAATTGACTGCAGTTGCCCGGGAAGAGGTTGGTAGTGAGCTTGAACAAAGTGGCGTAGTCATTCCTGCGGCATGGATGATGATGAATGACGGTGAAGTTAAGCGGGTTCGGCTGGGCGCTAGTGGAGAGCAGGCAGCGGCAACCATGAAGGTGCTTATGTTCAGAGCCGCACTAAAGTCGCTGGCACGACACGGAAAAATCCTTGCTACAGCGATCGTATATGCGGGCACCGTCGAGGGGGAAAAAGGTACGCGAGTTATGGCCATAGAACATGAGCATCGGCTAGGCCTGTCGGGACTACAGGTCGTACCTTACCAATTTGCGGGAGGAAAGCTGACCTTCGGCAAACCGAGTACCCAGAAAAAACCCTATGAGCTCTTCTATGACGGCCGTGATGAAGAAGATCAAGGCGGGGATAGGCAGAACAAAACGTGAAATAAATCCTTTTTGTAACGGTTTGTTTCGGTGTGGGTGAGAATTGTGAGTGCAATCACGGATTCAGAGTGTAAAACAATCTTAAATGGATTTGTGGGATCACAGATCCTGCTTCAAAAAAATGCAGACTCATACAAGAACAAAGATGAGTTTATAAGGAGATAAGAATGAAAGGCCTGAAGAAAATTGCACTTGCTACAGCAGTAGCCGCCGCTCCGTTCGCCGCGCAGGCAGAGCTGACGGCAATGAATGATTCTGCGATGGGTAACGTTACCGGCCAGGCTGGTGTGACCATCGAGCTGGAAACCCAGGTCAGCATCGGTCAGTTCAAATACACCGATACCGCTAGTGGCGCTGCTGGCGACATTGGTGGTGGTTCGTTCACAATAAACGATATCGAACTAGGGGGTGCTGGTCTTGTTACTGGTACTAACCCGATTTTCGATACCACTGGTGACGGTACCCCTGACACTGCTGCTACCGGTTTGCTGGACGATTTGTCTATTGACATCGATCTGGCTAACGACGGTGATGCCGTAATCTCGGTTCACACCATTAGTGGCCAGCCCATTGACTGGGGCTTCACAGCTTCTTCAATGAACTTGGAAGGGACAGACAGCACAACCCTGATTTCAGGTTTGAGCGCTTGGGGTATGCTTGGCAAGCTAGATATTCGTGTTGACACTGAAGATGCTGCCACCAACCTTGGCGGTACCGGTGACGGTTCTCTGAACATCGACGCAGCCTTCACCGTAAATAACATGAACTTTGATGTGCCGTTCCTCGCAGTTGGTATCCAGGGAATGGAAATCACAGGTGCCGGTGCTAACTTCGACTATGACGGCGATGGCAACACCTTTGCTGCTGGTAATGAAACGGATGGTGAAGTTCTGTCCTCAGGTGAGACAATCACCGATCCGACTTCCGACGCAGGGAAAGTTGCTCTTGGCTTTGCAAACGTAAACATGGACGTTTACAAAGGTAACGGGCTGAATGGTTCAGGACTGGGTAGCTCAGGCGTCACAGACGTTCTGCGCGTTGATGTGAACGACGTCGTTATGGACGTTGACATTGCTAGCGTCGCTATCGGTGGAACCAGCATCGGTTCTGTTGCTCTGGACAACCTGCATGTTCAGAACACCCGCTTGGCTGTATACGGTCACTAATCTGACCTAACACCAAAGTTGGTGAAACGCCCCGCTCTGCGGGGCGTTTTTATTGGCCAGATAAAAATTCAAGCCAATAAAAAACGGCAGCCAACCCTGACTGCCGTTTCCAGATCGAACCTACGAATTCTGCGTTACTGATCCGGCACCGCAATAGAAAGATCAAACCCACCACCAGGCCGCGGCGTCAACGTAATCGGCCCTTCATTGATCGCCTGTGGAACCTGGATCTGATCAATCCCCGGCGGGTTACCAATACTGAAGTTGAGATTCTGGCCATCGAAGCCAATCCCCAGTTGATCGTTAAGAAACGTCTGTGTAAAAGGCTCTTCCGGAATCTCTGCCTGCTGCCCAAAGATTATTGGAGGAATTGTCGGGGTAAACTCTGCTGGCGGCTGTGCCCGCGCTAGTTCTTCCTGGGGCAGCAGCAGGGCGCGCCGTAGAAATTCCTCTTCGGCGTTTTCCAGCGCATCTGTCTTGCCTTCATCAACGTAACGTTGCAGGGCGTCCCGGTAGGCTTCCTCTTCAGCCTCTGTCAGAACAGGTTCGCCTGGGGAAATGGTGAGGGAGCGCAGGATGCGTTGCCGGTCGACGTCGGATTTTTTCCGCTCTTTGGGGACAACAATAACGGCGGAATCCTTTACGTAGGTCTCTACCATTTCGTCCGAGGTCATGGTTTGAACGCCACCAAAGGCAGGTAAAGCAACAACCAGACCGCTGATGGCGGTGGTGAGCAGGTGTCGGCGTTTCATAATCTGGCCCTTTTTGTTTAAAAAATACGCTCCCTGAGCCGAGTATTCGGTTTGTAGGACAGGAATTCAAGCTGGAAGATCCGGGATTGTGATCAGAATCTTTGATTTTTCGGTACTGTTACTAATCACAGCAAAATCATGATCGAATACCATGAACTTTTTGGGCATCGCAGGGCCTCAGTTTTACTATGAAAAATCCGTTCAGAAATCGCTTTCGTCGCTGGATTAACCGACGGATTCCGCGGTCCGATGTCCAGAGCTTCAGTCAGAAGAACATATTCATCCTGCCTACTGGTGCGGGGCTCGTGTTCGGGCTGTTGCTCGTCATCATGCTTCTCACCGGCATCAATTATCAGAACAGCCTGATTTATCTGAGTACCTTTCTGCTTGGGGCGGTCTTTGTTGGCGCGATGCATCAGACCCATCGAAATCTGTCCGGCCTGGAGCTCACGCTGGTTCAGCCAGGAGAGGGCTTTGCCGGTGATGATATTCCGTTTCGATTCCGCCTGAAGGCAGGGCGGGATGACGCCATTGCCATCCTGCTGTCCTGCGAAGAGTCCGGCCTGGCCCCGGTTCACGTTCACTCGGGTCGTTCCCTGGATGTCACGCTTCCGGTTCATTCCGCTCATCGGGGGTATTTGCGGCCCGATCGGGTGCGGATTGAAACGCGTTTTCCGTTCGGCCTCCTCAAGGCCTGGTCGTGGGTTCGGCCGGTATCCTCCGGTCTGGTATTCCCAAGGCCGGTTCCAGCTCCTGAGGCGTTCAGCACGGTAGAGGATGGTGAAGAGTCAGCAGAAGCACGATCCGTTGAAGGCAATGATCATGCGGATATCCGACCCTGGCGGGAAGGTGATCTCAGCCAGCGGGTACTTTGGAAACGGTTCGCACGAACCGGGCAAATGGTGGTCGCAGACTGGGAGGGTGAGCAGGGCAGTCCCTACTGGCTGGATTTCAACGCCTACCCCGGCGCAGACCATGAGTTGCGGTTGAGTTACCTGGCGTTTCTGGTCAATGAACGGGGCAAAAGCGGCGTGCGTTTCGGGTTGAATCTTCCCGGGCAGATCATCGAGCCTGATTCGGGGCCGGCGCACGCAGCACGGTGCCTGCGTGCATTGGCGACCTGGGGTGAGGAACGGCCCCGGGATACCATGGCCGAGCCCCATGGAACGCGCAGAAAGCCGATAGGAAACTCACCGCAGTATGCAGGGGAGGGGCGGGCTTGAGTTTCCTGGACCGCATTAGAGGCACCCAATCGGAAGAAGCGACAGCGACCAATCTGCCTTCGAGAGCCTTGCTCTGGCTGATTGCCAGTTTTGCGTTGCTGCTGTCGCCCCAGTGGGACCGGTTACCGCTCTGGCTGATTGCGGCCTGCGCAGTGTTGGCCGCCTGGCGCTGGTTGGCGCAATACGGAAGGGTCAGGCTCCCTGGCCGCCTGTTGCGCACGGGCATTATGCTGGTGCTGATCGGCGTCTATGTTGCAACAGTACAGGGGCGGTTCACGGTAGATACCGCAGCTTCGTTCTTCGTGCTGGCGGTAGGTCTCAAGTGGCTGGAGACCCGTTCGGTCAGGGACTTCTACGTTCTTTTTTTCATTCTTGTCTATCTGGCCTCGGTAAATTTTCTGTTCCACCAGGAGATTCTGTGGGCACTGGTGAACTTCACCGGCATAGCGCTGCTGTTGGTTGGGTTGCAGGTACTGAACGCCCCGGAACTGCCCGGTGGCATGACTTCAGGCTGGCGCAGGCTGGGTGGAATGTTCCTCAAGACGCTGCCGATTGTCGTTCTGTTATTCGTGTTTTTCCCCCGGATGTCTCCGCTGTGGAGTGTGCCGCTGGTTTCCGGTGAGGCTCGCACCGGAATCAGCGATACCATGAGGCCAGGGGATATTTCCAACCTTGCCCAGAGCAGTGAGAGGGCGTTCCGGGTAACCTTTGGCGGCGAGATGCCCGCCTACAGGGACAGATACTGGCGAGGGCTTATTCTCGACTATCTGGATGGAGAAACCTGGCGCCAGGGTCAACAAGAACCATTTCGGGCGCTGGGCCGCGTAGCGGTTGATGGTGGCATAGGAGAGCTTGAGCCAAACCAGTATGACGTGCTGTTGGAACCTACGGATCAGCGCTGGGCATTTGCCCTGGAAGGTTCCCGTGCGGTATCGGATAACGTGTTCGAAGACACCGCGGATCTTTTCCGTTTCCGGCGACCGGCTGACAGCCCGGTACGTTACAGGCTAGCACTGGAGAGCGAAGCCCCTGTTCCCGAAAAACAAAGCGCTGCGGAACTGCGCCGCTATCTTCAGTTGCCGCAGGAAGGCAATCCCAGAGCGCGAGAATTTGCGCGGGAACTTCGTCGTACGATGGGCGACGAGCAGGTCGTTCGTACCCTGTTGCAGCGTTTTCGAGAACAGGAATACTTTTACACGCTCAGACCTCCTGCCATGCCTGAAGACGGCATTGATTCCCTGCTTTTCGACGAGAAGCGAGGGTTTTGCGCCCACTATGCGGGCGCAACCACCTTCGTGCTGCGCGCTGCCGGTATTCCCTCGCGCGTTGTCGTCGGCTACCAGGGGGGCGAAAACGGGGCGGGAGGCGATTACCTGATTGTGCGTCAGTACGATGCCCATGCCTGGGTTGAGGCGTACATTGACGGCCGCGGATGGGTGAGGATCGATCCCACGGCTGCCATTGCGCCGGATAGGATTGAGTCAGGCCTGAGAGACGCGGTGGCAGAGGAGGGATCCTTCCTGGAAAACAACTGGGCCTCTCCCCAGCGTTATGCGGATGTGGCCCTGGTGCAATGGGCGAGTCTTCAGCTGGATCGCATCAACTACCAGTGGCAGCGCTGGGTCGTCGGCTATCAGGGCCAGAGCCAGATGGATCTGATGTCCAGGTTGCCCGGTGGTTTCGGCATGCGTGAATTGGGATACATGACGGCGGGTATCGTTGGTGCCGGTTTGCTAATCGCTGGACTCATTTCCGCGTTGCAAATGCGCCGTGGAGAAAGGCGGGACGCGTTCCGGAGGGTGGTGGATACGTGGCACCGTCTGTGCGCGAGTGCAGGCGTGCCTGTCCGTCATGGTGAAACGCCGTCGGTTCTTGCATCAAGGCTGGCAAAAGCTGAACCGGCTGCAGGGGATTCTGCCAGGCTTTTTGCCCGGATGGTGAACAGCCATTACTATAGCGCTGGTAAAGACGACGAGGGCGTTGAGCAGTTGAAGCGAATGCGCCGCTTGCTTGCAACCATGAAGCGCCAACTGCGCAGATCCGGAACCCGCACAGGAAAATCCAGTGACTGATATTGCCCAAGACATGCCCTGGCTGCACCGTGCCTGGCAAACGGTTCAGAGCCGGGTCGCAGAAGACCGACTACCACACGCTCTTATACTCGTTGGTGAGCGTGGTGTGGGTAAGCGGGCCTGGGCAGAGGCTGTCGGCGGGCTGCTGCTGTGCGATCAGCCATTGGGCCGGGAAGCGGGCCAGGCAATTGCCTGTGGCCGCTGTAAACAATGTGAACTTCTGGCCGCCGCCAGCCACCCGGATATCCGGATTTATGCGCCGGAAAAGTCCCGTATGGTCAAGGTGGATCAGGTCAGGGCTCTTTCGTCGTTCGCGGTGGCGTCTCCGCAGGTTGCCCACCATAAGGTGGCGATTATTGACCGGGCGGATCAGTTGAACATCAATGCGGCGAACGCATTGCTCAAGACCCTTGAAGAGCCGCTGCCCGACGTGACCTTGATTCTGTTGCAGGAGAGCGGTCGTCCGGTGTTGCCTACCATCCGGTCCCGATGCCAGACATTGACGGTTCCGGTGCCCGGCAACAGCGAAGCCAACCACTGGCTCGCCAGTCGTGTAAAGAATCTTCCCGAAGATGCACAACCGTCTGCAGATGTTCTGGCCAAAGCTTTGATGCTGGCGGGTAATGCACCCAGATTGGCACTGGACTATGCAACAGGAGATTTCATCGGTTTGCGGGACACGGCCCTAGACCGCTTCAAGGATTTCATGAAGTCCAGGATTCCGGTCGGTGAGGCCGCCAGGGCGTTCAAGTCCATGGGCCTGGAAGATACGCTTTGGTTGTTCGAAACCTGGGCGGCTGATCTGGCACGCTTGATAGTGGGGGGCAGTGCTCGGGACGCCGATGCCGCCGATATGCTCGGATTTCTGGCCAAAACGACGCCCGGCTGGCGGGCCCATGAGTTGCTCGATATGGTAAAGGAATCACGCGCAGCGGGTGTCTACAACGCCAGCCCCGAGCTGGAAGCCAGTCGTCTTCTGATCGCCTGGCAAAAGCTCATGCCGGTGAAACGCCCGGCGGCCTAGCGGATATCCCGGCAGAATTGCGTCTTTGGGGGCAACAACTGCTATGATTCCGGAATGAAAGGGATTTTCGGATCCCGATAACCGTTCAAAACGATCTAAGAGAAAGGTGTCAGTTATGGGGCCAGGTTTTGGTGCGCGCAGTGGCATACTCACCCTGACAATCAAGGATAAAGCAGTGCTCTACGCGGCATACATGCCGTATATCCGCCAGGGTGGTCTGTTCATCCCGACCCAGAAACAGTATCAGCTGGGCGACGAAGTCTTTCTGCTTCTCAACCTCATGGACGAGCCTGAAAAAATTCCGGTCGCCGGCAAGGTAATCTGGATAACGCCCAAAGGTGCCCAGGGCAACCGCGCGGCGGGTATCGGTGTCCAGTTCAACGGCGATGATGAAACCGCCCGAACCAAGATTGAGTCCTACCTGGCAGGCTCGCTGAGCTCCGATCGCCCCACCCATACAATGTGAAGGCGGAGCCTGGATGAGCGACATGTCGTTTCCCACGAACACCCCCGGAAACCAGGTGAAGGACGGGAGCATTGAAAACCCCGCCCGGTCGTTCCGCGAGTCCGATTGGAAACTCAGGCACATCACCCTGGCCGGCCTTAGCTGGCCTGCCGCTACTGATGCCCAAGATAATACACCGATCATAATGCTGCATGGTTGGCTCGATAACAGCCTTACCTTTGTGAAGCTCGCACCGGAGCTGGCGCGACTCGGGCCCGTCTACGCGCTGGACTTCGCCGGGCATGGCCATTCCGGGCACCGGCCAGAGGGGCAGAGTTACCTCTTGATGGACTATGTGGCGGATCTTGCCGAGCTGGTTGAACGCTATTTCCAGGAAACACCGGATGGCAGGATCAACCTGGTCGGGCACTCGCTTGGGGGGATTGTCGGAGCGCTCTACGCGGCCGCCTTTCCGGAGCGAATTCGAAACCTTGTCATGATCGACAGCCTGGGCGCACTGAGCCGTCCGGTTAAGGAAACCATTCCCCAGCTCCGGAAAGCTGTGAAAAAACGCATTGCCGGCTCTGGCCGCCAGGTTGTCTATCCGGATATCGCCACGGCCGCCAAAGCACGGGAGGGCGGGCTGAGCCCGCTCAGCCCCGAGGCCGCGCTGACACTCATTCCGCGCAATATGAAACCCGAGGGAGAGGGCTACGTCTGGCAGACCGATCCCAGGTTACGGCACCCGTCTCCATTGATGATGACCGAAGAGCAGGTGCTGGCTTCGCTGTCTGCTATCGAAACCCATGTGCTTTTTGTCAGAGCCGATGCAGGACTTCTTTCGTACAGAAAGGATCTGGATAAACGCGCTGACGCTATCGCCAACCTCCAGATCGTAAACGTGCCGGGAGGTCACCATTGCCATCTGGATGGCGAGACCGGGCCGGCTGCAATAGCCATCAGACAATTCCTGGAAAATGAGTAATCGCTTGCTGAAATTACTGTTCACACGTTTCTTGGTACCGATCCTCGGATTATTGGCACTGTCTTCCGGTGTGCAGTCTGCTCCGGAGGATATGCCCGAGGCCTATCAACAGTCGACGCTTGAAGATACGGTCTCGATTCAGTCGTCGGGACACCTGGTATTGTTCAGCCCCGTGCGGGAAGTCAATAACGAGATTCGCTCCGAAACCCTGGCCCGCTTGCCCGTGACTGGGGAAGGGCGCCTGTACCGGATTGCCCGAGACTCAAGTCGCGAGGAAGCGCGGGACCACTACCTGGGTCTGTTGCGCCAGAGAAACGCCCAGATTCTGTTCGAGTGCTCCAGTATCCGTTGTGGAAGAAGCAACGTATGGGCGAACCAGATCTTTAATCAGGCCGTTCTCTATGGCCGTGATGCAACCCAGGATTATCTGGTGGCGGGCACCGTTGCCGAGGACGGCGCCCGTTGGCTGACCCTCATTTACACGGTGACTCGCGGCAACCTTCGGGAGTATGTTTGGGTGGAGCACCTGCGGGTTGAATCCGGCGCGACCATTCCCGGCTTTGGCACCATGGCCAACCGCGTCGAAGGGCCGATTATTGTTCCCTGGCAAGGCGGTGTAACCTACCGGTTCGATTGGCAGGCAACGGATCGTAGGCGGGTGAATGATCTGGCCCGTGAAGAGGGTACGGTGGTTGCACTGGTGGGCTATTCTGTATTGGAGACTGATGAGTCCTTCAGTGATGCGATGGAGCGTGCCCGCCTGGCTACCGAATCGTTGTCGGAGGTCCTGTCCAAAACGGGTGTCTCCCGGGCTCAACAGGAGATAATCGTTGTGGGGCCGGCAGGTGTCTTCAGTGATCCAGACAGGCAGGGCGACCGGGTAGAAGTGGTGGTGATCTCGAGGTAATGATTATGGGCACATCAAAGGATGACGATCAGGATCCAAAGGACAAGCCCTCAGAGAAAGATCCGCAGGACAACGTCTCGAAGGTCCTGAGCAGCTCTGATGTCTCCGCTACCCGTGCTCCGGCAAACCCGGAAAAAGGCAAAGACCGGAACAAACCGCGCAAGACCGTGGCTCTGACGCTGGGAAGTGGTGGTGCCAGAGGGTATGCCCACATCGGCGCCATCGAAGTTCTGGTGGAGCGTGGCTACGACATCGTTGCTATCTCCGGCTGTTCCATGGGGGCCCTGATCGGCGGTATGTTCGGAGCCGGCAAGATGCAGGACTACAAGGACTGGGTTACCGGTCTGGGCCAGTTCGATGTCCTCAAGCTCCTGGATGTAACGTTCAATTCCGTGGGCGCTATTCGAGGCGAGAAGATTTTTTCGGTTGTAAGGGAAATGCTGGGAGATACCCGGATCGAAAACCTGCCCATTGCCTTTACGGCCGTGGCGACAGATCTGCTCGCCCACAAGGAAATCTGGTTTCAGGAAGGGCCTCTGGATCAGGCTATCCGCGCTTCGGTGGCGATTCCAAGTGTTGTCACACCTCTCGTTCTCAATGGCAGAGTCCTCGTGGACGGTGCCTTGCTCAATCCTTTGCCAATCATCCCGACCATTTCCTCCCACGCTGACATCATCGTTGCGGTCAATCTCAGTGGCGAGGATGACCGCCGTCGACGGATTCCGGACGCTGCGTTTACTCCGGGCGAGGCTGAAAACACGGATATGGACGAGTGGGTGGATACCATCCGTGAGAAGGCCTCGCGCTGGTTTGACTGGGATGCCCTGAAATCCCTGACTGCCCGGAAGCCGGACAACGGTGACAGCCCGGAAGAAAAGATCAGCCGGGCAGTGCACAAGAAAGAGCATCAAAAGCAGACGGAGAAGAAGCCGGCTGACAAGAAGAGCCAGGAAGAGCACGAAACCATCGACTGGGACAAGCTCGGGATCGGCAAATTCGATGTGATGAACCTCACCATCGAGACCATGCAGAGTGCGCTTGTGCAGTACAAGATCGCGGGCTACCCGCCGGATTTGCTGGTGAATATCCCGAAGAATGCCTGTCGGAGCTACGATTATCACAAGGCCCCGGAATTGATTCAGCTGGGCCGTGAGCGGATGGCTGCTGCGCTGGATCGCTTTGAAGAAAGCCGGAACAGCTCCGGGCCTCTGGCTATCTGAACAATTTGTTGGCGGGGGCGGGCTGCAGTCGAGCGGGTAAACAGCGTATAATCCCGCGCTAACACGCTCTTGCACAGGATGTACGTTAGTGACCAGCCCTATTGACGACCTTCACAGCGTTCGGGATTACCTCCGCTACGCCTCCTCTCGGTTTGCTGCTTCGCCGCTGTTTTTCGGGCATGGCACGGACAATGTCTGGGATGAAGCTGTTCAGCTGGTTATGCGTAGCCTGCACCTTCCCCTTGAAAACAACACTCTGTTCCTGGATGCCCGTCTAACGCGGGAAGAGCGGGAGCTGGTACTGGAAAGAATCGCCCGGCGCGTGGATGAGCGCGTACCTCTGGCGTATCTGCTCGGTGAAGCCTGGTTTATGGGCATGCCCTTTCATGTTGACGAACGGGTGTTGGTACCGCGCTCCCCCATTGGTGAATTGATCGAGAATGGCTTTCAGCCGTGGCTCGGAGACAAGCCGGTGGAACGCATCCTTGATCTTTGCACCGGGAGCGGGTGTATTGGCATTGGTGCGGCATCTGTTTTCGGCGAGGCGGAAGTCGATCTGTCGGACATTTCTCCGGATGCACTTGAAGTGGCTGAATCCAATATCGACCTGCACGGAGTCCGCGAGCGGGTCCGTACCGTACAATCCGATGTCTTTGACAATATTGAAGGTCGCTACGACGTGATCGTTAGCAACCCGCCCTATGTGGATGCAGACGATCTCTCCAGCATGCCGGATGAGTACCGCCACGAACCTGAGCTGGGCCTTGCCGCCGGTAAAGACGGGCTCGACATCGCTCACAGAATCATTGCCAAAGCGGCCGAACATCTTACTCCTGGTGGACTACTGGTCGTGGAAGTCGGTAACAGCTGGGTTGCAATGGATGAGGCGTATCCGGATCTGCCACTAACCTGGCTGGAGTTCGAGAATGGGGGCGATGGCGTCTTTCTGATCACCGAGACGGACCTGCGTCAGTGGCAGGCTTCCAGTTAAACTGAATTCTCATAAAAGCTGAACAAGATACTGAATTATGTCGGGAAACTCTTTCGGAAAACTGTTTACGGTTACCTCATTCGGCGAGAGCCACGGGCCTGCGCTGGGGTGCATCATTGATGGCTGCCCTCCGGGACTTGAGCTTTCGGAAGCGGACATGCAGCGGGACCTGGATCGCCGAAAGCCAGGAACATCCCGGCACACAACCCAGCGTCGTGAAGCCGACGAGGTGAGAATTCTGTCAGGCGTTTTCGAGGGTAAGACCACCGGAACGCCGATTGGCCTGCTGATTGAAAACACCGATCAGCGGTCCAAGGATTACTCAAAGATCTCCGAGCAGTTTCGGCCGGCTCACGCTGATTACACCTACATGCACAAGTATGGTGTTCGCGACTATCGCGGCGGTGGTCGTTCGTCTGCCCGTGAGACCGCTATGCGGGTTGCTGCGGGTGCTGTTGCGAGAAAATTCCTTGAGAAGCGCCTGGGTATCCGGATTCGCGGCTATCTGTCGCAGCTGGGGCCCATCAAGGCCGAGAAACTGGATTGGGATCAGGTTCACCAGAACCCGTTCTTCTGCCCGGATGCGGACAAGGTTCCCGAGATGGAAGCTTATATGGATGCCCTGCGCAAGGAGGGGGATTCCATCGGTGCCCGGATCAACGTGGTTGCCGACGGTGTGCCACCGGGTCTCGGCGAGCCGATCTTTGACCGCCTGGATGCGGACCTTGCCCATGCACTGATGAGCATCAATGCGGTGAAGGGCGTCGAGATTGGCGCCGGTTTCGACTGCATTGACCAGAAGGGTACCGAGCATCGTGACGAGATGACGCCGGAAGGGTTCCTTTCTAATAATGCCGGTGGTGTGCTTGGAGGTATTTCCTCAGGGCAACCGATCGTGGCCAGTATCGCATTGAAGCCCACGTCGAGTTTGCGTTTGTCGGGCCGGAGCATTGATGTGAACGGCGATCCCTGTGAGGTGATTACCACCGGCCGTCACGATCCATGTGTCGGCATCCGGGCGACACCTATTGCTGAGGCGATGATGGCCATTGTGTTGATGGACCATTACCTGCGGCATCGTGGGCAGAATGCGGATGTTTCTGTTTCTACGCCGGTGATTGGGCAGCTCTGATTTTGTTTGTCAGGCTTGGTGAAGCTGCTTTGGCGGCACTCACTGCCCAAAAAACGCCCGTGAATACTTCCCTGTAGGGCTTGGTCGCGCCATCCTTGGCGCTCCACATTTTTGGGCAGTGAGTGCCGCCAAAACAGCCGGACTTGCGGGGTATTTCTATCTACTGGCGCCTCTCTAACCTCTATTTCTGGTTCTTCGCCCTCCTTGGCGGGCTCTTGCCGTATTGGTCCCTCTACCTTGCGGGCCAGGGCTTTTCCTACCTCCAGATCGCCACCCTCATGGCGACGATCCAGCTCACCAAAATCATTGCGCCCAGCGTCTGGGGTTGGCTCGGCGACAAGACCGGCCAACGGGTTCGTCTGGTCCGGTTCGGCGCCATCATCGGCTCGCTGTTCTTCGCCGGTGTGTTCATGGAACCGGGGTTCTATGGCCTGCTGCTGGTCATGCTGGCGTTCACGTTTTTCTGGAATGCGATCTTGCCGCTGTATGAGGTGATCACGCTTCGAACCCTGGGCGAGCAGAAAGAGAAATACGGGCGGGTTCGGCTCTGGGGCTCGGTGGGGTTCATCGGAGCGGTTGCGCTGGTTGGCGGTTTGCTGGAACTGGTGCCGATTCAGAATCTCCCGTGGTTGTTGCTTCCGGTGTTTGCGGGCATTGCCGTATCCGCATTTTTGGTGCCTGCGGAGCGAGGTGAGCGAAAGCCGCCGGCTCCGAAAGGCAGTTTAAAGGCCATCGTCACGCACCCGGCAGTGGTGACGTTTTTTCTGATGAATTTCCTGCTGCAGGTTTCGCACGGAGCTTATTACACGTTCTTCAGTATCCATCTGGAGCAGCACGGCTACGGCAAGCTGTCGATTGGTTTGCTGTGGTCGCTGGGTGTTTTTGCGGAGATCGCACTGTTTCTGGTGATGCACCGTTTAACGCGCAATTTCACGGTTCGTCAGATTGCGATCGGCGCGCTTACGCTCACCATGATTCGATGGGTACTGATCGCAGAGCTGACGGATGTTGTCCTCGTGCTGCTGTTCGCCCAGCTGCTTCATGCAGCATCTTACGGTGCGCTGCATGCAATCTCTGTCCAATACATCCAGGGCTTTTTTGGCAAACACCATCATGGGCAGGGCCAGGCCCTCTACAGCGGCCTCACCTTCGGTGCTGGCGGTGCGCTTGGGGCCTGGTTGTCGGGCTTCCTGGTGGATGGGTTCAGTACCTCGGCGGCTTTCTGGGGTGGTGCTGCCGCCATGGCAGTCGCAATCGTGATCACCTGGCGAGGCCTTCGGCCGCCGCCAGCCCATGGCGAGGGGTAAAGCTCAGGCGCTTTCTTCTTCCTGCACGATGGTGAGTAACGCATTGGCGGCGTTGCTGAGCTGCCGCCCGGATAACCCGATCCCCCCGAGGACACGAGAAACCGGCTTGCCCACATCCAGTACCGTAAGGCTGTCGTCAATCATGCGCAGGGGCAGCACACTCCAGCCCAGGCCCACACTGGTCATCATCTTGATGGTTTCCAGGTAGTTGGTTGGCATTTGCGGGTTCAGGTGCAGATTCGCCTCCAGAAACAACCGGCTCACAACCCGATAGGTTGCGGTGCTGGTGTCGGGCAATAGTGCCGGGTGGTCTGCTAGGTCCGTAAGCCTCGGATTTTCGAGTGACGCCAGGGGGTGCTCGGCGCCGGCCACAAACACCATCTGGTCCGGCCATTGGGCAAACACATGAAAGCTCGGTTCCATGCTGTCACTCAGCGTCACGAATGCCAGCTCTGCATTCCGTTTCCGCATTTGCTCGTAGGCGGCATCGGACTCCATGAATTGCAGGTTGATGGACACCTGAGGGTATTCCCGTTTGAACCGTCGCAGCCAATTCGGCAAATGATGCAGACCGATGTGATGGCTGGCGATAATTTGCAGCTCGCCCTCGACTTGCCCAGAGTCCGGCGACAAGGCCACCCGGGCGTTGTGAATTTCATCGAGGATCCGACGCGCATGGGGAAGCAAACGACTGCCGGCATCAGTCAGACGAATCTGGCGGTGGCTACGATCGATCAGGCTGGTGCCAAGCTGGTTTTCCAGTGCGGCCAGGCGTTTCGAGATGGCCGGCTGTGTCAGGTGCAGGATTTCCGCGGCTTCTGAGAAGGAGCCCTGATCGACAATGGTCAAAAATGCCTTTAATGCGCTTGAGTCCATATCTGTGTTCCCGGATTTCGAAATATGGTGCAGGTCCCGGCTTGGAACAGCATTTTCAAAACACGCCAACAAGCACGTCCATGTGGGCTCGAATCGGGCCATCCCTGGCCCTCTACGGTTTTGAAAACGCTGCTCCAACCCGCTCCCCAGAGTGTGGCCAATATCCGCAGCGCATGGGGAGTATGGAGGGATGAGCCTCCCAAAACCGTGGAGCGCCAGGGATGGCGCGACCGAGCCCTACATGGATGTATTTACGGGCGTGTTTTGGGAGGCTTATCCCTTCATGCGACCTTCTCAGAATCTTAAAGTATTACCATAAGGCATGCGATAGATAAAAAACATGAATTGAGGTTATCCGGTCGCAGGCGGTAAGATACCGTTATCAAACGTCAGAACCAAAAACCCCCAGAGAGTGAGAGAGAACCATGGCGGGCAAAACCTTATACGACAAATTGTGGGACGATCATCTCGTCAAACAGCGCGACGACGGCTCCGCGTTGATTTATATCGATCGTCAGTTACTGCACGAAGTGACATCACCCCAGGCTTTTGAAGGTCTGCGTCTGGCGGGGCGGAAGCCGTGGCGGATTGATGCCAACATTGCGACGCCGGACCATAACGTGCCTACCACGGATCGTGATCGTGGTGTCGAAGGTATTGTTGACCCGGTTTCCCGGATCCAGGTGGAAACACTGGACAAGAACTGCGACGAGTTCGGGATTCTTGAGTTCAAGATCAAGGATCAACGTCAGGGCATCGTGCACGTTATCGGGCCCGAGCAGGGCGCAACGTTGCCGGGCATGAGTATTGTTTGTGGGGATTCCCATACATCCACCCACGGTGCCTTCGGTTGCCTGGCTCATGGTATTGGCACCAGTGAAGTTGAACATGTGCTGGCCACCCAGTGTCTGGTGCAGCAGAAAATGAAAAACATGTTGGTGAAGGTCAATGGCAAACTGGGGCCGGGCGTTACCGGCAAGGATGTTGTGCTGGCCATCATTGGCAAGATCGGGACTGCCGGTGGTACCGGGCACGCCATTGAGTTTGGGGGCGAAGCCATCCAGGGCCTGAGCATGGAAGGGCGGATGACTATCTGCAACATGTCCATCGAAGCCGGTGCGCGGGTTGGTATGGTAGCGGTTGATGACACCACCATCGAATACGTTCGCAATCGTCCGTTTGGGCCCAAGGGCGGGCAGTGGGATGCTGCAGTTGAATACTGGCGCACCTTGCATAGCGATAGCGATGCAGTCTTCGACAAGGTTGTTGAGCTCGAAGGCTCGGAAATCCAGCCGCAGGTGAGCTGGGGTACGTCGCCTGAAATGGTGGCCGGAATTGATGGCAAGGTGCCCGATCCGGAACAGGAAGCCGATCCGATCAAGCGTGAAGGCATTGTTCGCGCTCTCAAGTACATGGGTTTGCAGCCCAATATGGCGATTACCGATATCAAGCTGGATCGTGTGTTCATTGGCTCCTGTACCAACAGCCGGATTGAGGACCTGCGCGAGGCCGCGGCCGTGGTGAAAGGGCGGAAGGTGTCGCCGATTCTGAAGCAGGCCATGGTGGTTCCCGGTTCCGGTCTGGTGAAAGCCCAGGCGGAGCAGGAAGGTCTGGACAAGATCTTTATCGAAGCCGGTCTTGAGTGGCGCGACCCGGGCTGTTCGATGTGTCTGGCCATGAACGCCGACAAGCTGGGGCAGGGGGAGCACTGTGCTTCCACGTCGAACCGGAACTTCGAGGGCCGTCAGGGCTTTGGCGGGCGTACCCATCTGGTGAGCCCGGCCATGGCTGCTGCTGCCGCAGTGACCGGTCATTTCGTTGATGTCCGTGAGCTGATGAACTGATCCACAGGAGAGAACCATGCGCGCATTGAAGCAACACCAGGGCGTTGTCGCCCCCATGGACCGTTCCAACGTGGATACGGACATGATCATTCCCAAGCAGTTTCTGAAGTCCATCAAGCGCACGGGCTTCGGCCCGAACCTGTTTGATGAGTTGCGGTATATGGATGAAGGCAAACCGGATCAGGATTGTTCCACCCGTCCGATTAATCCGGATTTTGTCCTGAATCAGGACCGCTACAAGAACGCCAGTGTATTGTTGGCGCGACGTAACTTTGGCTGTGGTTCAAGCCGAGAGCACGCACCCTGGGCTCTGGAGGATTTCGGGTTCCGGGTGATTATTGCTCCGAGTTTTGCCGATATTTTCTATAATAACTGCTTTAAGAACGGGTTGTTACCCATTATTCTTCCAGAGGAAATTGTCGATCGTTTATTCCGGGAAGTGGAGCAGAGTGAAGGCTATCAGTTGGCAGTCGACCTGGAAGCCAGGACTGTAACTACCCCATCCGGCGAAACCTTTACCTTTGAGGTGGATGATTTCCGTCGTCATTGCCTGCTGAACGGCCTGGATGATATTGGCGTGACGCTGGAAGATGCTGAGCTGATCCGGTCTTACGAAGATAGCCGCCGTAAAACTGCGCCCTGGCTGTTTGGTGCTGGGCGGTAATAGGCAGTCCGATTACGCTGGCTCTAATTCGACCTGAAGGAATGGAACAAGGAAAAAACATGCCCAGAACTATCCTGATGCTTCCCGGCGACGGTATCGGTCCGGAAATTGTCGCTGAAGCGGAAAAAGTGCTCAACAAGATCAATGATCAGTTCAGTCTCGGCCTGAATTTCGAGTCCGGCCTCGTGGGCGGTGCGGCGATTGATGAAACCGACACACCGCTGCCGGATGAAACCCTCGAAAAGGCCACCAGAGCCGACGCGATCCTTCTGGGTGCCGTGGGCGGTCCTCAGTGGGACAGTCTGCCGATGGCCAAGCGCCCGGAGAAGGGGTTGCTGGGGTTGCGCTCTAACCTGGACCTGTTTGCAAACCTGCGCCCGGCAATTCTTTATCCGCAACTGGCGTCCGCCTCTTCTCTGAAGCCGGAAGTTGTTTCCGGGCTGGATATCATGATTGTCCGTGAACTGACTGGCGGCATCTATTTTGGTCAGCCGCGCGGTGTGCGCGAACTTGAGAGCGGAGAGCGCCAGGGTTACAACACCTACGCCTACACAGAATCGGAAATTCGTCGTATCGGGCGGGTGGCTTTTGAGGCCGCGCAGCAGCGGGGCAAAAAGCTGTGCTCCGTGGACAAAGCCAACGTGCTGGAAGTGACTGTTCTATGGCGGGAAATCATGAACGATCTCCGCCGGGAATATCCGGACGTGGAGCTGTCTCATATGTACGTGGACAATGCCGCCATGCAGCTGGTCCGTGCCCCCAAGCAGTTTGACGTGATTGTGACTGGCAACATGTTTGGTGATATTCTTTCGGACGAAGCGGCTATGCTCACCGGCTCGATCGGCATGTTGCCATCGGCGTCGCTGAACTCCGAAAAGCAGGGCATGTATGAGCCCTGCCACGGGTCTGCGCCGGATATTGCCGGGCAGGGCATTGCCAATCCGCTGGCCACCATCCTCAGTGCTGCCATGATGCTGCGGTACAGCCTGAATGAGGAAAAAGCTGCTGAAGCCATTGAAGCGGCGGTCAGCAAGGTCCTGGATCAGGGTCTGCGAACAGCGGACATCATGTCTGAGGGCGCAAAGAAAGTGTCCACCCGGGAAATGGGGGAGGCGGTTCTGGCTGCACTGTAAAGAGGCCAGGCCCTGACAGGCGTATTTGAGACCCGACGGCAACGCGATGCAGTTGCCGCGGGATCACCCATCCTGTCCCTGCCAGCGATAAAGGCATGGGGCGGGCATAAAACGAGGTCTGAAGATCGCACATGAAGCGAGTTGGACTTGTAGGTTGGCGTGGCATGGTGGGCTCGGTCCTCATGCAACGCATGCGTGAAGAAAACGATTTCGCCGATATCGAACCGGTGTTTTTCACCACATCCCAGGCTGGCAAGCCTGCGCCGGACGTGGGAAAAGACGACGTTCCTCCTCTGCAGGACGCGTTTGACGTCGAGATTCTGAAAACCATGGATGTCATCGTGACCTGTCAGGGTGGCGACTACACCGGCGCGGTTTATCAGAAGCTCCGTGATGCGGGCTGGGAAGGTTACTGGATTGATGCAGCCTCCACCCTGCGGATGGTCGACCACTCTGTGATTGTTCTGGATCCGGTCAACCGAAACGTGATTGATGCTGCGCTTGAGAAAGGCGTCAAGGACTACATCGGTGGTAACTGCACCGTGAGCCTTATGATGCTGGCTTTGGGTGGCCTGCTTGAACAGGATCTGATCGAGTGGGTGTCGCCCATGACTTATCAGGCGGCTTCCGGTTCTGGCGCTCAGAACATGCGCGAGCTGTTGAACCAGATGGGCGAGCTCAACAAAAGCGTCCAGTCCGAGCTGGATGATCCTTCCTCCGCGATTCTGGAGATTGACCGCAAGGTAACCGAAACCATGCGTTCGGACGGCTTCCCGACCGAGCACTTCCAGGTGCCCCTGGCCGGCAGTCTTATCCCGTTCATCGACAAGCAGCTCGACAACGGCATGAGCAAGGAAGAGTGGAAGGCGGGGGTCGAGACCAACAAAATTCTCGGGCGCTCCGATAACCCGATTCCCATCGACGGCATCTGTGTGCGGATTGGCGCAATGCGCTCCCACAGTCAGGCGCTGACAATCAAGCTGAAGAAGGATCTCCCGGTTTCTGAAATCGAGTCGATCCTTGCGAAAGCGAATGACTGGGTGAAAGTGATTCCCAATGATCGTGATGCGACCATTGAGGAACTTACTCCAGCGAAGGTGACCGGTACCTTGAGCGTTCCTGTCGGCCGTATCCGCAAGCTGACCATGGGGCCGGAATACATTTCCGCGTTTACGGTGGGTGATCAGCTCCTATGGGGGGCTGCTGAGCCGCTGCGCCGTATGCTCCGGATCCTTCAGGAGCGTTAAAAATTGTTACACAGAGGCAATAAATGCCAACTGTGTCCGGTTTCGATAAACCGGTGAGGGGGCGGAGGCTGATTTCAGCCTCCGCCCCTGTTATTTTCAAGAGCGCTAGGTAGTTCCGCGTGATTGATAAAAAAATGGTACAAGGATTGCGGCTGATTGATTGATAAAAGAGGTTTTATCAACAATACTTGCCGGACTGAAAATTAAAAAGAACACATAATAACGAGAATTATCAAGACGAAAGTCATCCAACCTCGTCCGATTCTGTTTGAAAAAGAGCAGTAACGAATAACGGAGACTGGAAAGGAAAAAGCATGAAGGTACGCAAGCTTGCGGTTGCCCTGGCTCTGGCGGGAGGGCTCGGATCCGGCGTCGCACAGGCCCTGGGGCTGGGTGAAATAGAACTTCAGTCCTATCTGAACGAGCCACTGGACGCAGAGATTGTTCTGCCCCAAAGCCGTGGCGTCAATCCAGCGGACGTGTTCGTCAATATTGCCTCGGAACAGGCATATGAGCGGGTGGGGCTGGATCGCAACCAGTTTCTCAGTAAGCTCAGGTTCCAGGTGGTCACCGGCAATGATGGCAGTCTCATTGTCAATGTGTCCTCCCGTGAACCTCTGAGGGAACCGTACCTCAACTTCCTGCTTGAGTTGACCTGGCCAAACGGCCGGTTAATGCGGGAATACGCCGTTCTGGTGGATCCACCTGTATACGCGGAAGAGTCCGGCGTGCAGGAACAGGTCAGCACTCCAACAGTCTCCACGTCCCAGACAACCAGCCAGCCGACGACCACTCGCAGTGCCGAATCAGTTCGTCGCCAGGCTCAGGCCGAGCGGTCGCTGGGTTCCGGATATCAGGCTGATACATTCGGGCCCACCGGAGCTTCAGACACATTGTGGACCATCGCGTCTCAAGTGCGTCCAGACAACAGTGTCTCTATGCAGCAGGTCATGCTAGCAATCCAGGACCTGAACCCGAACGCATTCATTGGCAATAACATCAATCGACTGAAGCGCGGTGAAGTGCTGCGTGTCCCGTCTCTGGACCAGATCCAGAGTCGAACTCGCGCTGAAGCTACTCGCGTGGTTGCACAGCAGAATCAGGAATTCCAGACTCCCCAGCGCACAGTCGATGCAACCGCCGAGCAGCAGGCAGCGTCCGCGCCTCAACAGCAGGCTGGCGCCGGAGGTGATGAACTCAAACTCGTGGTGTCCGAGGACGCCGGCAGTGAGGCCAGCGAAAGTGGCTCCGCGGGCGGTGACAGCGAACTGCCGGGCGGCGTTGATGCCGGCACAGCGGTCGCGATGGAAGAGCTCGAAAGCGCTCGCCGGGAGAACGATGAGCTGAACAGTCGTGTTGAGGACCTGCAGGACCAGGTGCAAACTCTGCAGCGCCTGCTTGAGCTCAAGAATACCCAGCTTGCTGAAATGCAGCAGACTGCTGGTGATGAAACGGCAGAGCAGACCGCACCCGTTGAAAGTCCGGCTGCCGATGACGGAGCAGCGGAATCTGTCGCCATGGACGAGGCCGTTGAAGGTGATACGGCACCCGTCGATTCGGACATGATGGACGGTGAAGCTGGGGATGCGGAAGCTGCGGGTGAATCAGGCGACATGGCCGAGTCCGAGGCTATGGTCGATGAAACTGACGAAATGGTCGGTTCCGATCAGGCAACCGATGATCAGATGGGTGCCGATGCCGGTGACGCATCAGAACAGGCTGAAATGTCTGGAGCGGATGAGCCCGCGGTTGCGGCTACCGATGATGCGGTTGAAGCAACTGAGGCGGCGGAGCCAGCCCCGACACAAACAGAGCAATCTGCAGAGCCTGCGCCCAAGCCTGCTCAACAGGCTCCGGCTGCCGATAAAGGTTTCCCCGGTAACGTTATTGATGCCATAACTGGTAATCCGATGTATCAGATTGCCCTTGGTGGCGGTCTGATCGTTCTGCTGTTGCTTCTCCTGCTGCTTGCCCGCCGCAATGCAAACCGGGAAAAGGCGTTTTACGAACAGCTGAACAATGAAACCGACGAAGAAACGGATTCCTTCGATCTGAGCCTGGATGAAGAGGATCAGCAATCTGCGGCTGGCGACGCCCTGGCCGAGGCTGACTCTTACATTGCCTATGGTCAGCATGATCGGGCTGCCCAAGCTCTGGAAACCGCAATTTCCCGTGAGCCCAGTCGCACCGATCTGCGCTTGAAGCTGCTCGGTGTCTACGCAGATACCCAGGATCGCGACTCTTTCGAAAAACAATTCGGAGAGGTCGAGGCTCTGGACGATGAAGAAGCGCTGACCACCGCGAACCAGCTGCGCGCACGGCTGGAAGAGGCGGAGTCGATGCCCAGCATCGATGACCTTGAGTCTCAGTTACGTTCCGATTCGTTTGCCACATCCTATGATTCTGACGAAACCGGTGATGAGTCCATTGAGAAGCAGGACAAGCCTGAATCTGAAGAACTTCTCGCCGATCAGTTCGATGCTGAGAAAGAAGAGCCGGCCGAGAACGAGTTTGGCGACTTTGATTCGGACCTTTCAGAGACTGACCTGTCTGATTTCGAGCTTGATGAGCTTGACGAATCCGAGGCCAGCAAGGAAGACGCGTCTGAAGAGAGCAAAGAGGAAAGCCGGGACGACATGATCGAATACGATCTCTCGGGTCTCGAGATGGAATCGGATGAACAAAAGCCTTCGACCGAAGACACCTCCGAGCTTGAGGAGTCCACAGACTGGGATCTGTCTTCGGAATTCGAAGCGGACTCTGACAAGCCAACCGGTACAGAGCAGACGCTCGACGATTCTGATGACGACCTGAGCCTCGATCTGGAAGAGGGTGATCTGGACGAAGGAGACCTGGCGGAGGAGCTGCCAGACGAAAGGCCGAAAACCACCTCCGAGGAAGGCTCTGAGCAGGGTGCTGATTTGGACGGCGACTCCGACGTTGATTCGCTGGACGAGTCATTCCTGGACGAGCTCGATGCTGAGCTGGACAAGGTAGCCGGTGAAGAAGACGAGCTTGGTGGCAGTGAGATGGAAGAATCTTCACTGGATGACCTGGAACTGGACGTGTCCGATGAAGACCTGGCACTGATGGAAGAGTTTTCCGATTCTGCCGATTCAGCCAACCCCGAGGAGAGCGAAGAGGCGTCACTCGATGAAGAGCTTGGTCTTGAGGACACACTCGGTGAGGGCGATGCAGAGGAAGCGGATCCTGAACAGACGGTTGAAGATGCCGAGGATCTCGAGCAACTGGGTGTAACCGATGAGCTCGAAGACTCGGAGACATCTGAAAGTGATCTTGATCTCCCGGTCGCGTCTGATGAGGTTTCCGATGAGTCGCGCAAATCGCAGGTTGCGGACATTGATGAAAGCGAACTCGGTGACGAGGACGATTTCGACTTCCTGGCCGGAACCGATGAGGCCGCTACCAAACTGGATCTCGCGCGGGCCTACATCGAGATGGGTGATGCCGACGGAGCTCGCGACATCCTGGAAGAAGTCTCCCTTGAAGGAAACGAAGACCAGAAAGCAGAGGCGCAAGACCTCCTTAAAAATCTGTCCTGATCCGTTATAATCGGGTCTGACAGGTAGCAAGCGCCGGCCGCCGGGTAATCCTCCCGGCAATAAGGTCGGCGCTTTGTCTTTATAGAACCATTCTCTTCGGATTCGCACTTGTTTCTCGAGACTCAGCAGCTCTCCACCGATAACGCCGTAGGCGCGGGCCGCGTCGCACTTGCCTTCGAATATGATGGGCGTGGGTTTCACGGCTGGCAGCTCCAGAAATCCGGTGTTCGATCGGTGGAAGCGGAACTGACGGCAGCGGTGGCAAAGGTTGCGAACCATGCAGTTGATCTGGTGTGTGCGGGCCGTACCGATGCCGGGGTGCACGCCAGCTATCAAATCGCTCATTTCGACACTCCGTCTGTCCGTAACCTGCGCTCCTGGGTTATGGGTATAAACACGGCGCTGCCCGATGACATTTCCGTGCACTGGGCCGGAAACGGAGTCGGTGATTTCCACGCTCGATTTTCCGCGACCTATCGGCGTTATCGTTACATCATCTATAACCATCCAGTGCGTCCGGGTATACAGCGGGGCCAGGTAAGCTGGACCTTCCGCCCACTGGACGCAGATCGCATGCACAAGGCCGCGCAGGCATTGGCCGGAGAACATGATTTTTCCTCTTTCCGTGCGGCCGGGTGCCAGTCTCGAACACCGATTCGGTTTCTGGAGCGTATTTCGGTAACCCGGAAGCGGGATTTTGTCGTAATAGACGTTCAGGCCAATGCGTTCTTGCATCACATGGTCCGGAATATCGCCGGCGCCCTGATGGCGGTTGGTTCGGGAAAGCAGCGACCGGAGTGGATTCATGAGATACTGGTCGCCAGAGATCGGACAGCTGCAGGTGTAACCGCGCCTCCCCATGGTCTGTATCTGGTCGATGTGGGGTACCCGGACGAATTCGGGATTCCCGATGTCGAATGCGGCCCGGGCTTTCTGCGGCCCTGGTTCACCCGGGAAGAGAACAGTCCGTTCACCCCAACACACATCCATGTCAAACAGCGGGTTCCGAGCCAATGAGCGCAAGGGTCAAAATTTGCGGCCTTACCCGTCCCGAGGATATTGACGGGGCTGTTCAATTCGGCGCCGACGCCCTGGGTCTGGTTTTTTATGAACCGAGTCCCCGTTCCGTTTCTCTGGAGCTGGCCGCCGAACTGGCAAAGCGTGTTCCGGCGTTCATGTCGGTGGTCGGATTATTTGTTAATCCATCCAGGCAGGAAGTCGAGGCGGTTCTCGAGCGGGTGCCACTGGATTTGCTGCAGTTTCATGGCGACGAATCGGCGGATTTCTGTGCCAGTTTTGGTCGACGCTGGATCAAGGCCATCCGGGTCCGAAAGGCAGGGCAGATTGAAGCCGCCTTCGAGGAGTTTCACAACGCTTCCGGCCTGCTGGTCGATGCCTGGGATCCAGACCGGTACGGAGGCACAGGAAAATCGTTTAACTGGGATCTGATCCCTGACTACCGGCCGCTTCCGATCATATTGGCCGGGGGTTTGTCATCTGATAACGTATTTGCCGCTGTGAAACAGGTGAAACCCTGGGCTGTAGATGTCAGTGGCGGTGTTGAACAGGGCAAAGGCATCAAGGATATCCAGAAAATTTCTCATTTTATTAAAGAGGTTCACCGTGTCTGTAAAACTGACTGAAGAAATGCTGAGCGCACTGCCGGACGCGCGGGGTCACTTCGGGGCCTTTGGTGGGCGATTTGTTTCCGAGACTCTGATGGATTCCCTGATGACGCTCGAGAAAGAATACGCCCGCCTGAAGAAGGATCCGGAATTCCAGGCGCGGTTCGACAAGGAACTGGCGGACTATGTTGGCCGGCCAACCCCGCTGTATTTCGCCGAGCGTCTCAGCCGTGAAACCGGCGGCGCCCAGATCTGGCTCAAGCGTGAAGATCTTTGTCACACCGGTGCCCATAAGGTGAACAACACGATCGGCCAGGCGCTGCTTGCCAGTTTCCTCGGTAAAAAGCGGATCATTGCCGAAACCGGTGCGGGTCAGCACGGTGTTGCCACTGCCACTGTTTGCGCGCGTCTGGGTCTTGAATGCCATGTGTTCATGGGCGCGGAGGATGTCCAGCGACAGTCTCTGAACGTGTTCCGGATGAAGCTTCTGGGCGCGACGGTACATGCCGTTCAGGGTGGCACCAAAACCCTAAAGGATGCCATGAACGATGCGATGCGTGACTGGGTGGCTCACGTGGACGACACTTTCTATATCATTGGTACCGTTGCGGGGCCGCATCCATATCCGCTGCTGGTCCGGGATTTCCAGTCGGTAATCGGTCGGGAAACCCGTCGTCAGGCGCTGGAGAAAACCGGCAAGTTGCCGGATGCCCTGGTCGCTTGTGTGGGTGGTGGTTCCAACGCCATTGGCATGTTCTATCCGTTCCTTTCTGACGAATCGGTACAGCTTTACGGTGTCGAGGCTGGCGGCCTGGGCATTGATACTGGCAAACACGCGGCACCACTCTGTGCCGGTCGTCCTGGCGTGCTTCACGGTAACCGCACCTACCTGATGGAGGACGAAAATGGCCAGATCGCAGGTACGCATTCGGTGAGTGCCGGCCTGGACTATCCAGGGGTGGGTCCAGAGCACAGCTGGTTGAAGGACATTGGCCGTGCCAATTATGTGTCCGTTACCGATGACGAAGCGATGGAAGGGTTCCGGAAATTGACCCGCGTCGAGGGCATTATGCCCGCGCTGGAAACGGCTCACGCTGTCGCTTATGCCATCAAACTGGCGGCGACCATGGACAAAGACCAGACCGTTGTCATTAACGTTTCCGGGCGTGGCGACAAGGACATTAACACGGTTGCCAAGCTTGAAGGCATCGAGATCTGAAGAATTAACAGGAGCAGGCATGAGCCGAATTGAAGGGGTCCTCAAGGCCCTGAAAGGACAAGGTCGTAAGGCACTTATTCCCTATATTACTGCCGGTGACCCGCATCCCGATGTCACGGTAGATCTGATGCACACGCTGGTTGAGGCGGGGGCAGATATTATCGAGCTGGGGGTGCCGTTCTCTGACCCCATGGCAGACGGCCCGGTAATCCAGCTTGCCTGTGAGCGGGCCCTGGTGCACGGTACCTCGCTGAGGCAGGTGATTGCCATGGTCAAGGAGTTCCGGAAGTCAGACGACGCAACTCCGGTGGTTTTGATGGGCTACCTGAACCCGATGGAAGCCATGGGCTACGAGCGTTTTGCGGATGCTGCCAAGGATGCTGGCGTCGACGGCATTCTGACCGTTGACTTGCCACCGGAAGAGGCCGACGAGGTTGCTCCGCTGTTCACCCAGCGAAATCTCGACGCCATCTTCCTGCTTTCACCAACCACGACCGATGACCGGATCCGGGCAATCAGTGAGCACTCCTCCGGTTATGTGTACTATGTTTCTATCAAGGGTGTGACGGGATCGGCCACCATCAACGTGGAAGAGGTAGCTGCCAAGGTGAATCATATTCACGAACTGACAGCTCTCCCGGTGGGTGTTGGTTTCGGTATTCGTGATGCGGAAACTGCCGCGGCGGTCGGTCGGGTATCCGATGGTGTAATTGTTGGCAGCGTCCTGGTCGATACAATAGCCAGAAATCAGGCAGATACCGACCAGCTCAAGCGGGCATTGACGGATCTGCTCCACCCGATGCGTGAAGCACTGGACAGTCTCGCCTCCTGAATGAAGGGGAGGAGGGCAAACAGGCGTCAAAGGACAGGATGAGACCATGAGTAACTGGCTGGACAAGATAATGCCGAGCAAGATTCGCTCGGAGTCGAAACAGAGAACGGGCGTTCCGGAGGGGTTGTGGAAGAAATGCCCCAAATGCGGTGCCTTTCTCTACAAGCCGGAACTTGAGAAAAACCTGGATGTTTGCCCCAAATGCAACCACCACCTGAGGGTGACTGCGCGTCGGCGCCTCGAAATTTTTCTTGATCCAGAGGGTCGTGAAGAAGTTGCCGCTGAGCTTGAGCCTTGGGACCGATTGAAGTTCAAGGATAGTAAGCGGTACAAAGATCGTTTGTCCCAGGCGCAGAAAGCCACTGGGGAAAAGGATGCCCTCGTAGCAATGAAAGGCACGACGCTCGGGGTTCCTTTAGTTGCCTGCGCGTTCGAATTTGGATTCCTTGGTGGCTCTATGGGGCAAGTGGTCGGGGAGAAGTTTGTCCAGGCCGCAAATGTTGCTCTCAAGGAGCGTATCCCGTTGGTCTGCTTCTCAGCCAGCGGCGGCGCCCGCATGCAGGAAGCGATCCTGTCATTGATGCAGATGTCGAAGACAGCCGCTGTGCTTGAGAGGATGAAAGTTGAGGGTATTCCCTATATCTCTGTGATGACGGACCCTGTCTTCGGTGGCGTGTCCGCCAGTCTGGCCATGCTGGGGGATCTCAACATTGCAGAGCCAAACGCATTGATCGGCTTCGCCGGCCCCCGGGTTATAGAACAGACGGTTCGTGAAAAACTGCCGGAAGGTTTCCAGCGTAGTGAGTTCCTGCTTGAGCACGGCGCGATTGACATGATTCTCCATCGCCACCAGATGCGCGAACGCATTGCTCATGTGCTGGCCAAGTTTACCGGCCAGGAGCGCCCGGGAACCGAAGACCCGATCGAGTTTGAAGTCTCGGAGAAGCCCGAAACCGATGCCCCTGCCGAGTAACCCTGCAGACCAGCCCCCGGCATCGCCGGGGGCTGGTGCCACCGTCGATCAGTGGCTTACCTACCTGGAAGCGATACACCCTACAGAGATTGATCTTGGCCTGGACCGGGTCCTCGTGGTCCTGCGGCGGTTGTTCCGACGAAAGCCGTCCGCCCGGATCATCACTGTGGCTGGCACTAACGGCAAAGGCAGCGCGGTTGCTACTGTTGAGGCGCTTTTGCGCGCGGCTGGCCGCCGGACTGGCGCCTACACCTCGCCCCATCTACAACGCTATAACGAACGTGTGCGTCTTAATGGTGAGGATATCTCCGACGACGCGCTTGTCAGCGCATTCGAAGCCGTCGAAGAAGCACGCGGCAATGTCTCTCTTACCTATTTCGAATTCGGAACCCTTGCCGCTTTCGTGGCCTTTGCCGGTGCGGGCCTCGACGACTGGGTGCTGGAGGTTGGCCTGGGTGGGCGGCTGGATGCTGTCAATGTCCTGGACGCGGATTTTGCCATCCTGACATCGGTGGACATCGATCATGTTGCCTTCCTTGGCGACAATCGCGAAGTCATCGGGTTTGAAAAGGCCGGTGTCCTTAGGCCGGGCATCCCCTCGGTCTATGCCGATTCCGATCCGCCACGTTCGGTGCTCCAGCAGGCCACTGCGCAGAAAGTCGAACTGGCTCTGCTGGGGCGTGATTATGAGCTGGTGACTGAGCAGCAAGCAGGCGATGATGCTCCGGCGGTAGAGCTTCGCCATAAAGGCCGGGCGATTCGTCTGCCCGCCGGTCCATTGCCGATCAAAAGCGTGGCAGCCGCCGTGGTTGCCATACGCGAGCTTGAACCGAACCTGCCGGTACCAGTCATTGAGCAGGTGCTTTCAGGTCTGAGTGTACCCGGGCGTTTCGAGCGTGTTGGTTCCGCACCGGATATCTTCCTGGATGTTGGCCATAACCCTCATGCTGCCGGTTGGTTGTCTGGTCAGCTGAGTCAACTAAAATCCCCGGGCAGACGGGTGCATGGTGTTTATGGCGCCCTGGCGGACAAAGACGTGGCAGGTGTGGGCAGAGCCATGGTTGATGTGGTCGATGCCTGGTATCTGGCCGGTCTCAAGGTACCAAGAGGCCTGTCCGGTCAAGACCTGCAAGCAAGACTGTCCGATTCAGGGATCCAGGCGACGGCTTTTGAATCCGTGCGGGAGGGCTTGGTTTCAGCATTGGCCGTGGCTGACCCGAACGATCTTGTGGTTGTGTTCGGTTCTTTCTTCACGGTCGCTGAAGCACGCGAGATTCTGCTCGCTGGCAAGGTAGCCGGAAGCTAGGCAGGCCGCCTTAAACTTTGTCCATGGCCGTGCCTGACACTTTGAGTTCCGCTTGCCGGCCAGTTAGTATCTGCGCATGGGTGCCCGTCGGGGCGCAGTCATAACAGTTGGGAGCCTAGCAACGTGGATGGACTGAAACAGAGAATAATCGGGGCGCTGGTACTTGTTTCCCTGGCGGTTATCTTTGTTCCCATGCTTTTTGATGAGCCTCATTCCGAGCGCACGTCCACAACCATCAAGATTCCGGAAGAGCCGCCTTTCCCTGAAGTGGAAGCGCCCGAATCGGAATTGGCGCCGGCGCCGTCTTACGGTCTTGAGTCCAGCGATAGCGGCCTGGCAGCACCCTCAAGCGCGCAAGAAGCAGGGGATTCCCCGGGTTATCGTATCCTCGAAGAGGCGCCTGGCCAGGATGAGATGCAGGACGTAACCGATTCGTCCGATGCTGCCCAGCCCGAGAGCGGCAACGCTCAGGAATCCACCAATGAGCCGGCTCAGACATCTGAACAGACCTCGGAGAATGCTGCCACAGAAGCTGCAGAGTATGAGCGGTCGCTGGATGGCGCCTGGGTGGTGCAGTTGGGCAGCTTTGGCAATGCCGACAACGCCCGACGCTTGAGAGATCAGGTCCGGGAAAAGGGCTATGGCTCGCATCTTCAGGAGGTTGTCCGCGGCGACACAACGCTGACAAGGGTCTTCAGCGGGCCCTTTGCGTCAAAAACCGAGGCCGAATCCGCCAAAAGGGCTCTGGACGATGCCTTTGGTCTTAACAGCCTGGTGACCTCCGGCGAAAAATAACGCCCGGGGTCCGGTTTATGTGTGTCTTGCGGTTTGGCGAACCGGGGTTTCCTGATAGAATTCGCGCTTCCTTTTCTCCACCGGGTTTTCAATGGAAGCGCTGATCTGGATTGACTGGGTCATTATCGCCCTGATTACAGTTTCCACCCTCATCAGTCTGAAACGGGGTTTTGTACGGGAAGCCCTCTCGCTGGTGACCTGGGTGGGCGCGTTTATCCTGGCCAGAACCTTCCACCCCCAGATGCAGTCCCTGCTGGAGAGCACGGTTGAAACACCGCTTGTCCGGCTGATTGCTGCTTTTGCCATACTTTTCTTTGGAACGCTCATCGTCGGTGCCATCATCAACAACATGATCGGTCATCTGATTCGAGCTACCGGCTTGTCGGCCACCGATCGGGTGCTTGGAATGGGTTTTGGCCTTTTGCGGGGCGTGGTGGTGGTGATCGTTGCGATTGCATTTACCCGTTACACACCGCTGGCCCAGGATACCTGGTGGCGAACCTCGATCATTATCGATCGCCTGGCGGTGGTTGAAGACTGGTCCAGACGGACCCTGGGCGATGAATTTGCGCGCTTTCTTGGGCCTGCGCCTGAAAACGCGCCGGAACCGGATTCCGTTACAGAGCAGGAAGGCGTGGAACCCGCGTCCGTGTCCCGCTAACATTCAGTTTTAACACTCGGAGATACACTTATCCATGTGTGGCATTGTCGGCATCGTCAGTACTTCCAACGTCAATCAGTCGCTCTATGATGCGCTGACTGTACTTCAGCACCGGGGCCAGGACGCGGCGGGCATTGTGACATTTCAGGATGAACGGTTTTTCCTCCGCAAGGACAATGGCCTGGTACGGGATGTTTTCCATACCCGTCATATGCGTCGTCTGGTGGGCAACGTGGGTATAGGCCACGTGCGCTATCCGACTGCTGGCAGTTCCAGCTCCGCCGAAGCCCAGCCGTTCTATGTGAACAGCCCGTATGGCATTACACTGGCTCACAACGGCAACCTGACCAATGCTGATGATCTCAGCAAGGACCTGTTCCGGACCGATCTGCGCCACATCAACACGAACTCCGACTCGGAAGTGCTGTTGAACGTGTTCGCCCATGAATTGCAGAAGCTTGGCAAGCTGGACCCGACCAAGGATGAGATCTTCTCTGCGGTGAGCGCGGTTCATAAACGCTGCCGGGGTGCCTACGCCGTTATTGCCATGATTACCGGCTATGGCATTGTTGGCTTCCGGGACCCGAATGGTATCCGGCCTGCCTGCTACGGCGAACGCACCGATGAGAATGGCCGCAAGGAATACATGATTGCCTCTGAAAGCGTTGCCCTGAACGCAGCGGGCTACACCCTCGTGCGCGATATTGCCCCGGGCGAGGCGGTCTATATCGAAACTGACGGTACCCTCTACACCCGCCAGTGCGCCGACCAGCCGCATCTGTACCCGTGCATTTTCGAACACGTGTATTTCGCCCGGCCTGACTCCATCATAGACAAGGTGTCCGTTTACAAGGCTCGCCTGCGCATGGGCGAAACCCTCGCGGAGAAAGTGCTCCGCGAGACACCGGATCACGATATCGACGTTGTCATGCCGATTCCGGACACCAGCCGAACGTCGGCCATGCAGATGGCGCATCGTCTGGGGGTGAAATTCCGTGAAGGCTTTATCAAAAACCGCTACATCGGCCGGACATTCATCATGCCGGGCCAGAAAATGCGCAAGAAATCGGTCCGACAGAAGCTTAACCCGATCGATCTGGAGTTTCGTGGCAAAAACGTGATGCTGGTGGATGATTCCATCGTTCGCGGTACCACCTGCAAGGAAATCGTCCAGATGGCTCGGGATGCCGGTGCCCGTAAGGTCTATTTTGCGTCTGCGGCGCCTCCAGTTCGCTACCCGAACGTGTATGGTATCGACATGCCCTCCGCCAGTGAGCTGATTGCCCACGGGCGCACCGTAGAGCAAATCCGGGAACTGATTGGTGCCGACTGGCTGCTCTATCAGGATCTGGAGGACCTTATAACCTGCGTCAGTGAAGTGAACGATGACATTGAGGGATGGGAGTGCTCGGTATTCACTGGCGATTATGTGACCGGTGATGTCGATGAAGCGTATCTGAGCCGCATTGACGGCTTGCGCAATGACGAAAAGCGATCCGAAAGTGCCGGTGGTGCTGACGGGGACAATGGCATTATCGACTTGCATAACGACGAAGACTGAACGCCGCTTTCAGGCAGGAGATGTAGATGACTTTTCGCCGCGAAGAAACTGTCTGGATCCCGGAGTCCGACCTGGACGGGATGTCCGTGGACACCCTGGCCGTGAGGGCAGGGCAGATCCGCACCGGGCAGCTTGAGCACAGCGACGCGATATTCCCCACGTCCAGCTTCGTTTATGGCAGCGCGGCCCAGGCGGCGGCGCGATTTGGCGGCGAAGAGCCCGGAAACATCTACTCCAGGTTTACCAACCCTACGGTCCAGGCGTTTGAAGGTCGGATCGCGGCCATGGAAGGCGGTGAACGTGCCGTCGCCACCGCATCCGGTATGTCTGCGATCCTGAGCACCTGCATGGCGCTACTGAAGAGCGGCGATCATGTGATCTGCTCCCGGGGTGTGTTCGGCACCACCAACGTGTTGTTCCAGAAATACATGGCACGTTTCGGGGTGGAAACCACGTTTGTCAGTCTGACGGATATGGAAGAGTGGCAGGCTTCGATCCGTCCCGAAACCCGGATGCTGTTTATTGAAACGCCGTCCAATCCGCTGTGCGAAGTGGCCGATATGGAGATCCTGGGGCAGCTGGCAAGAGACAACGACGCCCTGTTCGTAGTCGATAACTGCTTCTGCACGCCGGTGCTCCAGCGCCCGCTGGAGCAGGGCGCAGACATCGTGATTCACTCGGCGACCAAATATCTGGATGGTCAGGGTCGCTGCGTGGGAGGCGTCGTGGTCGGATCAGAGAAGATGATGGAAGAGGTCTATGGCTTCCTTCGTTCTGCCGGCCCCACCATGAGCCCCTTCAACGCCTGGGTGTTTCAGAAGGGCCTGGAAACCTTACCAATTCGTATGCGCGCCCACTGTGACAATGCGTTAGAGTTGGCCCTGTGGCTGGAGCAACAGCCGGCAGTTGAACGTGTTTTCTATGCCGGGCTCCAGAGTCATCCGCAACATGAGCTGGCGAAAAAGCAGCAGACCGGATTTGGTGGTGTGCTGTCGTTCCAGCTCAAGGGTGCGCGGGAGGAGGCATGGCGCTTCATCGATGGCACCCGGATGATCTCCATCACCGCAAACCTCGGTGACGTCAAGACCACGATCACCCACCCGGCCACAACCACTCACGGGCGACTATCCCCGGAGGATAAGGCGCGGGCCGGGATCACGGAGAATCTGGTACGGATTTCCGTGGGGATCGAAGCCGTAGAAGACCTGAAAACCGATCTTGAACGCGGCTTTCAGGCGCTTCGGAACGAAAGCACCGATAACGTCTGAGCATTCATGGCCGAATCTGCAAAAGCGAAGAAAGCACCACAGGAACTGACAGAGAAGCAGCAGCGCTTTCGCCGGCTGGCCGCCCAGGGCGCTCGCGAAGGCGCCGTCATCGCGCTTATTGCCCTTTGCATCTACCTTTCCATGGCACTGGTTACCTTTAGCCCGTCAGATCCGGGCTGGGCCAGTATCGGTCATGACACCAGTGTGCAGAATTATGCGGGCCGCACTGGTGCCTGGCTCGCCAGCCTTTTCATGGATTTCTTCGGCCACGTTGCCTATCTGTTCCCGGTCATGATTGCGGGATACGCGTTGATGCTCATCCGTCGGCGTAACGATTCCCTGGATCTGCACTGGCCACTCTTCATGATGCGCTTCGGTGGCTTCTTGCTGATTCTTCTCTCGGCAACCAGTCTGTTGTCACTGTATTCCGTGTTTGGTCTGGGGGCGTCCTCGGGCGGAGTCCTTGGAACGGCTGTTGCCGACGCTATGGTGCGGTTTTTCAACCTGCCGGCAACAACCCTGCTGCTGATTGCCATTTTCCTGTTCGCGTTAACGGTTACTACCGGTCTCTCCTGGTTCTGGCTGATGGATCAGGTGGGCGGTTTGACTCTCAGAACGGGCCTTGCCATCAAAGGCCTTTTCAAAGGCAAGCCCAAGTCGGAAAAGCCAGAGCCCAAAGCAGAACCGAAAGCTGAGCCACCTGTGGTCAAGGACCGTGTGCCGGCCATGGACAGCAAACGGCAAAAAGCAGATGCCGACAAACCATGCTGGTGGCAACGGATTCCAGGCTTTGGGCCGAAGAAGCCAAAAGCCCCGAAGCCCGAGTCGAAGCCAGAAACCGGTCGAAAAGAGCCCGCGTTGGATGGTCTCTCTGCCGAAGTTGACCCGGAACCTGCAAGGCTCGAAAGCTTCAGTTCACGGGATGAGGCTCCTGTCGCTAACGGGAAACCCGCCAAACCCGAGGCATCTCCTCAGTCTGCCGGACGGTCGCTGAAGATTTCGCCCTTCAAGAAGGACGAACAGCCGACCCAGTCCAAAGACAAGGGCAACAAGCAGCCTTCATTGCTGGAAGATATTGAAAGCCCGATTCCACCGATTTCTCTTCTGGACCCGCCGGAGGAGCATAAGGAAAGAGGCTACTCCGAAGAATCCCTGGAACATATGTCACGGCTGCTAGAGGAAAAGCTGGGGGATTTCGGGGTATCCGTTGAAGTAGTCGAGGTCAATCCCGGCCCGGTCATTACCCGGTTTGAGATCAAGCCGGCTCCAGGTGTGAAGGTCAGCAAGATTTCCAACCTCGCAAAGGACCTGGCCCGCTCACTGGCGGTACTGAGCGTTCGGGTAGTCGAGGTGATTCCTGGCAAGTCTGTGGTCGGTATCGAGATTCCCAACGAAGAACGGGAAATGGTCCGGCTCAGTGAAGTGCTTGGCGCGCGGGTGTTTCAGGAGTCGAACTCACCGCTGACCCTGGCACTGGGTAACGACATTGGCGGCAACCCGATGGTTGCCAATCTCTCCAAAATGCCGCACCTGCTGGTGGCGGGCACCACCGGTTCCGGTAAATCGGTCGGCGTCAATGCCATGCTGCTCAGCATGCTGCTGAAGGCAGGCCCGGAAGAGGTCCGCTTTATCATGGTGGACCCCAAGATGCTTGAACTGAGCATCTACGACGGCATTCCGCACCTGCTGGCGCCGGTGGTCACCGACATGAAGGAGGCGGCCAACGCACTACGCTGGTGTGTCGCTGAAATGGAGCGCCGGTACAAGCTCATGGCCAGCCTCGGGGTCCGTAACCTGGCGGGCTACAACCGCAAGATCAAAGACGCCAGGGCCGCCGGTGAACCATTACTGGATCCGTTCTGGAAGCCGGACGAATACCTTGCCAACGACGAGCAGGAGCGCCCCGAGCTGGACACTCTTCCCTTCATCGTCGTGGTGATTGATGAATTCGCCGACATGATGATGATCGTCGGCAAGAAAGTTGAGGAACTGATTGCCCGGATCGCGCAAAAGGCGCGGGCGGCCGGTATTCACTTGATCCTTGCCACCCAGCGGCCCTCGGTGGATGTAATCACCGGCCTGATCAAGGCCAACATTCCCACCCGGATGTCGTTCCAGGTCTCGTCCAAGATTGATTCACGCACGGTGCTGGATCAGGGTGGCGCTGAGCAGCTCCTGGGGCATGGTGACATGCTTTACCTGCCACCGGGTTCGGGTCTGCCAGTACGAGTGCATGGTGCGTTTGTGGATGACGATGAGGTCCATCGCGTGGTGAGTGCCTGGAAAGCTCGGGGTGAGCCCGTATACGTGGACGATGTTCTCAATGGTGCTGAAGGCGAGAGCCTGCCGGGCGTTCCCAACCTCTCGGAAGGAGGCGGGGATAGTGAAGGGGATGCCCTTTACGACGAGGCCGTTGCGTTCGTTACCGAAGGGCGGCGCGTTTCGATTTCCTCGGTACAGCGAAAATTCAAGATCGGGTACAACCGGGCAGCGAACCTGGTTGATGCCATGGAAGCATCCGGCGTGGTAAGCGCAGCAGGCCACAACGGGGCACGTGAAGTTCTGGCTCCGCCGCCACCCAGAGATTAGGAGTAACAAGCAATGGGACGATCTTTTGTGAAATGCCTGGCCACCCTGGTCATGGCGGTGTTTATTGCCGGCCCTCTGAGTGCGAGTGAGGGCAGCGATAGCGCGAACGAGTTGGCCTCGTTGCTGAAGGGCTACGAGTCCTACCAGGCGGATTTTATCCAGATTGTTGTTAACGAGAATGGCAACAAGGTTCAGGAAACCCGTGGCTCCCTGAAGGCCAAGCGCCCCGGGCTGTTCTACTGGGAGACCAGTGCGCCTTTGTCGCAGTTTATTGTCAGTAATGGCGAAACCGTGGAGGTTTACGATCCGGACCTGGAACAGGTCACGATCCACAATCTCGACGATCGAGTGCAATCCACACCCGCGCTTTTACTGAGCGGTGAGGTGGATAATCTGGAGGATACCTACAGGGTGTCCGGTCGCCAGATAGGCGACAACACCCGTGAATTTACTCTGGAGCCAAGAAGCCCGGACTCCCTCTTTACGTCCCTCAGGCTGACGTTCTTCAAGGGTGAGCTCCAGGAGATGCGTATGCAGGATTCTCTGGCACAGCTCAGCGTACTGAGTTTCGACCGGATCAGGCTGAACGAACCGGTTGAAGCGGGTGCGTTCACCCTCGACTATCCGGAGGGTGTGGATATTATCCGGGACGGGGCCTGATGCAGGACAGTCTGTTCGCGGAATCCGCGGGCTTTCGGCCGCTGGCCGCGAGAATGCGGCCGGCAAGCCTGAATGACTATGTGGGCCAGGCTCATCTGGTCGGGCCCGGCAAACCGCTGCGGCGCGCTGTTGAGCAGGGCCAGCTTCACTCGATGATCCTCTGGGGCCCTCCCGGAGTCGGTAAAACCACCTTCGCCCAACTACTGGCCAATGTCAGCGATCTCAGTTTCGAGACGGTTTCGGCCGTACTGAGCGGTGTGAAAGAGATCCGGGCCGTTGTTGAGCGGGCACGTAATCGCAAGCAGTCACAAGGTCGGGACACTCTGTTGTTCGTGGATGAAGTTCACCGCTTCAACAAAAGCCAGCAGGACGCGTTTCTTCCCCACATTGAAGACGGTACCTTCATCTTCGTTGGTGCGACCACTGAGAATCCCTCTTTTGAGCTGAACAGTGCGTTGCTTTCCAGAACACGTGTCTACGTGCTCAAGAACCTTGAGGAAGAGGACATCCTTCAGTTGCTACGCCGCGCGCTGACAGTTGATGAAGGATTTGGTGGACGCCTGCGAGTTGATGAAGACGTGCTGACCCTGATGGCGGCCGCGTCTGGTGGCGATGCCCGCCGTGCTCTCAATATCCTGGAAGTGGCGGCTGACCTGGCAGAGCCGGATGAGGCCGGCACGGATCGGGTAACGGCGGATCAGCTTGAGCAGGTCATGCAGACCAGCCTCCGCCGGTTCGACAAGGGCGGTGACGTATTCTACGACCAGATCTCAGCGTTGCATAAATCCGTTCGCGGATCAGATCCGGACGGCTCGCTGTATTGGCTGTGCCGGATGCTCGATGGCGGCTGTGATCCGCTCTACGTTGCCCGCCGTCTGGTACGGATAGCCAGTGAGGACATCGGTAATGCCGATCCGCGGGCCCTGCAGCTAAGCATGGAAGCCTGGGACGCTCAGGAACGCCTGGGGTCTCCAGAAGGGGAGCTGGCGCTGGCCCAGGCGGTGACCTACCTGGCCCTGGCGCCCAAGAGCAACGCTGTTTATAACGCCTTCAATCGGTGTATGGCCGACATCCGCCAGGACCCGGACTATGAAGTGCCGGTACACCTGCGTAATGCACCCACCAAGCTGATGAAAAGCATGGGCCATGGGGATACTTATCGGTACGCTCATGATGAACCCGAAGCCTTCGCCGCCGGGGAATCCTACCTGCCCGAGGCCATTCATGAGCGCCGCTACTACGAGCCCGTAAACCGCGGTCTCGAGATAAAACTGGCTGAAAAACGCCAGCGTCTGGATTCCCGCAACGCCGAAAGCCCCCGCAAACGCTACACCTGAGCCTTTTTTCGGCGGTAGCCACGAGCGCCAGTGCAGGTATAATGGCCAGTCATTCAAAACATCGCTAACCGGAAGATTCAGGATAATCATGCTCGATCCCAAACGTGTCCGCACCCAGACAGAAGAGATCGCCCGTCGGCTGACCATCAAGAATTTCGAATTCGATACCGCCACCTTCGAGCAGCTTGAGGAACGCCGCCGTGCCCTTCAGGTGAGCACGGAAAACCTGCAGAGCGAGCAGAACAAGCGGTCGAAGTCGATCGGCAAGGCCAAGGCTGCCGGCGAGGACATCCAGCCGCTGTTGGACGAGGTGGAAGACCTGAAGAAACAGAAGTCTGAAGCCGAAGACGAGCTCCGCACTCTCCAGGAGGAGCTCAACGCCTTCCTGGCCGGTATCCCGAATCTCCCGGATGAAGATGTACCAGCCGGCGAGAGTGAAGACGACAACGTTCAGATTCGCACCTGGGGCACGCCCAGGAGCTTTGATTTCGAGCCCAGGGACCACGTTGCCCTGGGTGAGAGTCTGAAAGGCCTGGACTTCGAGACCGCGACCCGCCTGGCCCACTCGCGGTTTGCTGTCATGCGAGGGCCGGTCGCACGGCTGCACAGGGCCCTGGCCCAGTTCATGCTGGATTTGCACACTCGCGAACATGGCTACCTGGAGACCTACGTACCTTACCTCGTGAATGCTGATAGCCTCTATGGCACGGGCCAGTTGCCCAAGTTTGAGGAGGATCTGTTCAAAACCGAGGGCGAACACCCGCTTTATCTGATTCCAACCGCGGAAGTACCTGCCACCAATCTGGTCTCAGATTCCATCCTTGATGCCGCAGAGTTGCCACTGCAGATGGTCTGTCATACGCCGTGTTTCCGCAGCGAGGCCGGCTCCTACGGCCGGGATACCCGCGGCATGATCCGTCAGCATCAGTTCGATAAGGTTGAACTCGTGCATGTCGTTCGTCCCGCCGATTCCGACGCCGCCCTGGAGGCTCTCACCGGGCACGCGGAAAAGGTTCTGCAAATGCTGGAGCTGCCGTATCGCGTCGTTGTACTGTGTGGTGGCGACATGGGCTTTTCGGCGGCCAAGACCTACGATCTGGAAGTCTGGTTGCCGGGACAGGACAAGTTCCGCGAAATTTCATCCTGCTCCAACACACGTGATTTCCAGGCACGCCGCATGCATGCGCGTTGGCGTAACCCGGAAACCGGTAAGCCGGAACCCGTGCATACGCTGAACGGTTCAGGTCTTGCGGTTGGCCGCGCACTGATTGCGGTTATGGAGAATTACCAGCAGGCAGACGGCAGCATTGTGGTTCCGGAGGTTCTCAGGCCGTACATGGGAGGCGTCGACATAATCCAATGAGTGATCAGCAACAAAGTGCGCCAGGGAAGGGCGTTGGTGCAACCCCTGCACCGGTAAGGTACAGGGTAAACCCGGTGACCTCGAACCCGAACACATCAGCGGGCGAAGTGGCCCTCGTCGGGGCCGGGCCGGGCGACCCTGAACTGCTGACACTCAAAGCCTGGAGGCTGATTACGTCCGCCGAAGTCGTGCTTTACGATCGCCTGGTGTCGCCGGAAATACTGGCCATGATTCCAGACACTGCCGAGATGATTCATGTTGGCAAGCAGCGGGCCAACCACACCTTGCCTCAGGACCAGATCAATCAACGATTGGTGGATCTGGCCAGGCAGGGCCGGAAGGTGGTCCGTCTCAAGGGCGGAGACCCGTTTATCTTCGGGCGCGGTGGCGAAGAAATTGAAACTCTGGCCGACGCCGGCGTACGCTTTCAGGTGGTGCCGGGTATAACCGCCGCTTCCGGCTGCGCGGCCTACGCCGGAATCCCGCTCACACATCGGGATTATGCCCAGTCAGTCCGGTTCGTGACTGGCCATCTCAAGAACGATACCTGCGATCTTCCCTGGCGAGACTTTGTCCAGAACAACCAGACCCTGGTGTTCTACATGGGGCTGGTTGGCCTGCCGATTATCTGCCGGCAGTTGGTCGCCCACGGTATGTCCCAGGAAATGCCCGTGGCGTTGGTCTCGAAGGGGACAACGAGGGATCAGCGCGTGGTTACAGGGAATCTCTGCAACATCGTTGAAAGAGTAGAGGCGGAAGCGGTCCAGCCGCCAACACTGGTTATTATCGGCCAAGTAGTCGCGCTGAGAGAAAGGCTGGACTGGATAGGTGGGGTTATGACAACGGGGAGCTGAGGCTCCCCGTTTTATATCATGCTTTGATCAGCCGATCTTGCGCTTGGGCAAGACATCCTTCAACTTATCGCGCATATCCCGAATGGCCTTTTCGGTGGTTGGCCAGTCGATACAGGCATCGGTCACCGATACGCCGTACTTGAGATCTGCCAGATTCTCGGGAATGGACTGGTTACCCCAGTTGATGTTGCTTTCCACCATCAGGCTCTGGATCGAGGTGTTACCTTCCAGGATCTGGTGGGTGACATCCTGCATGACCAGCGGCTGAATGGCCGGATCCTTGCTGGAGTTGGCATGGCTGCAGTCAATCATCATCGACTTGCGCAGGCCTGCTTTATCCAGCGCCTGTTCGCAGAGGGCGACGCTCACCGAATCGTAGTTGGGTTTGCCACCGCCACCGCGCAGAACAACGTGGCCGTAGTTATTGCCCTTGGTGCGGATAATCGCCACCTGCCCCTGCTGGTCGATGCCCAGGAAACTGTGCGGGTGAGACACGGACTTCATGGCGTTCACCGCAACGTCCAGGCTGCCGTCGGTTCCGTTCTTGAAACCGATCGCCATGGACAGGCCGCTGCTCATCTCGCGGTGAGTCTGCGACTCGGTAGTACGGGCGCCGATGGCGGACCAGGCAATGGTGTCCTGCAGGTACTGCGGGGAGATCGGATCCAGCGCTTCGGTGGCTGCGGGCAGGCCAAGCTCGTTGATATCCAGCAGCAGACGACGACCGATGTGAAGGCCCTGCTCAATATCAAAGGTGTCGTTCAGGTGCGGATCGTTGATGAGGCCTTTCCAGCCAACTGTTGTGCGAGGCTTCTCGAAATAGACACGCATAACGATCAGCAGCGTGTCGCTGACTTCATCGGCAAGCTTCTTCAGGCGCGCGGCGTAATCTCTCGCAGCTTCAACATCGTGAATGGAGCAGGGGCCCACCACGACGAATAGCCGGTGGTCCTTGCCATCCATGATGTCATAGATCGCCTGGCGGCCCTTTGAGACGGTTTCTGCGGCCTTGTCGGAGAGCGGCATCTCCTTCTTCAGCGCTTCAGGAGTGATCAGTGCTTCCTGGCTCGCCACATTCAGATTCTCTAGTTTGTTGCCCGACATGTTGTTCTGCTTCCCCGATTCTGATCGTTGCAGCCCTGGTGGACGATAGAATATGCCAACAGGGTTGCAGATTAACGCGAATAGCGCCGGTGCACGGTTGCGGTAAACCCCGGCGAGTTGGTTATACTGCGTTATTTACAGGGCCTTTTCAACGCTTCTTAAGTACGGGGAACGGATGTCGCAAAACAGGCAGAGACCGAAGGATGTGCCTTCCGTTGCAGCGGTTTCAGGCAAGATTGACGATGTCCTGGCCGGCATTCGTGTTCCTGACCTTCCATACCCGGCTGGCAAGCTCGAACCAGACGCCGTCAGCGACTGGCGCCCACTGCTGGTTTCCTGCTGGTCCGAACAGCGTGACGAACGGGTTACCCATGTTATCCGATCTGTTCATCTGGAGTGGTCAGCCCGACAGGTGAACGCCGCCTATGTGGCTGACCGCATCATGGACGTGTTCCTGAAGACGAGCGGCCTGCATCCGAGCCTCGCCCGCCGGGTGGCAAGGCTGCGCTTCTATCTTGCCTGGCGCATGAATCTGGAGGGCAAGAAAGCCTTCAGCAAGGCGCTACTGGAGTGGCTGGACAGCCTTCAGGAGTGGCGCGGCTGGAGTGATTCCGGAGGCCGTTCCGCCAAGGTTCTGATGGATCAGCTGGATTCGCTGGTTATCGCCGTTTCCGCGAGTTTTGAATCCGGCAAGACGGAGCCGGTTAACGAATTCTGTCATCGCTGGCAGGAAGACGCCGGGAAGAGGAATGCCCAGGTTGGAAAGCTCCGCCAACGGCTGCTGGAAACCGAGCAGGGCGCTGCAAAGCAGCGCAAGGCAGAGCAGTCTTCCCGGGCATTAATCGGTCGGGCTCTCCAGGGGCGCAAGCTGCCGCTTCCGATCGTCCGCTTTATACTTGATCACTGGCAGGGTCTGCTGAAACAGTCGATCTGGGATTCCGGTCTCGACGGAGAGAACCTGCGACATGGCAGCAAGTTGCTGGAATGGCTGGTCTGGATTGGTGATCCGTCGCTTTCCGACAAGGACCGTAATCGGCTCTATCACGTGGGCGAACAGATCGGTGATCGGATCCTTGATGTCTGGAAACGGGTTTTTAATGAATCACTGCCTGCGGAGTCCCTGTCCGGGATCGAATCCGCTATGGTTTCCAGGCTGAGAGGAGAGGCGCCGGATCTTGTGGATGCCCTGCCGGCGGCGGGGAGCTTCCACTGGGACAGCACCTGGCTCAGCTTCGAAGTGCCCGCGGCAGAAGCTTTTGAACCGTATGAGGGGCAATGGTTTGTCGAGGGCGAGGGTGTCGCAGAGCAGCGCCGTTACTTCTATGCGTTCTTACCGGAGTCGGCAGAAATCCTCTGGACCAACGGCGCCGGCGTGAAACTGGGGCTGCAGACCTGGGGCGAGTTTCAGAGGGCCCTTGAGCAGGAGCAGATCCGGCCATTGCCGCAGCTCACGCCGTTCGGAACGGTGTTGGCAGAAACCGTGGAACTGCTTGCCCGTGTCTGCGAGAAGCAGCGTCGGCAGAGGGAGCAGGCGGCGGAAGCTGCCAGGCTGCGTGCCGAGGAATTGAGGCGGGAAAAAGAAGCCGCGGAAGAACGGCGCAGAGCTGAGGAAGCGGAGCGTGAAGCCGAGCTTGAGCGCCAGCGGCAAGCCGATGAAGAGCAACGACTCGCCGATGAACAGGCTGAAAAGGAACGGATCCGGAAGGAAAGGACGCTGCTGGCCGAGAAACAGGTGGATGCTATCAAGCTTGGTGGCTGGATTGCCGTTGAACCCGATGAAACGTCTGATGAACCTGCCCGTCTGAAACTGGCCGTGCGCATCAATGCGTCGAGAAAGCTCGTGTTTGTGGACCGTCTGGGCCTGAACAGGCGTGAATTTCTCGAGGACGCCCTGGTTGAAAGGATTGTCGAAGGACGGATCCGGGTTCTGGGAACCTCCGCGGAATTCGACGACACCCTTAGCAGGGTAGTCGGGCGGATTCGCGTTGGCCGCAACTGATATTGCCGAAGCAGGAAAAACAATAATGACAGATAATGACTATAGCTTTGGAACCCGGAATGAGCCGCCCGTTGATCAGGACAATCGGGCAGATTACCGTCTTACGGCGCGAGCCAGGGCAATACTCGAGCTTGAGTCCGGCTTGCCGGAAGAAACCGGAGCCGAGGAGCGGGACCTTGTCTGCGGTATTCGTGATATTTCGGCCAGTGGCCTTTGCCTGACAGCTGACGAACCCCTTTCCCTGGGGGCCCTGCTGCCGGCGAGCGTATTTCTTGGTAACCATGCCCAGCCTTTCGGTCTGATGGTCGAAGTGGTCTGGTGTCGACCCAACGAGTCGAGCTTTCTGGTGGGGGCGCGAATCATTGAGTCTGACGAAACCGCATACGTCGAGTGGGTGGAGGCCGTGGCCTCGGCGATGGCCCAGGATTGACTCTTGTCCGTGCAATCCAACGAAAAGAGCCGGCATAACGCCGGCTCTTTTACGTTCGGGGAGGGTGAGACTTACTCTTCAAGTTCACCCATTCCGGTAATGTTGAAGCCGCCGTCCACGTACATGATCTCGCCGGTAATACCGGAGGACATATCAGAGCCGAGGAATGCAGCAGCATTACCCACTTCGTCGATGGTGACGTTTCGCCGCAGCGGCGCACGCCTGGCATTTTCGGCCAGCATCTTACGGAAGCTCTTGATGCCAGAGGCGGCCAGGGTCTTGATCGGACCCGCGGAAATGCCATTCACACGAATGCCGTCCCGGCCCAGGCTGGCGGCCATGTAGCGAACATTGGCTTCCAGGGAAGCCTTGGCCAAGCCCATCACATTGTAGTTCTGCAGAACCTTCTCAGCGCCCAGGTAGCTCAGGGTAATCAGCGAGCTGCCTTCATGCATCATGCCGCGGGCACCCTTGGCCAGCGCGACAAAGCTGTAGGAGCTGATATCGTGGGCAATGCGGAAGCCATCACGGGTGGTCACGTCGACGTAGTTGCCGTCCAGCTCGTGTCCAGGCGCATAGCCGACAGCATGCACAATGATGTCGATGTTGTCCCAGTGCTTGCCCAGCTCTTTGAAGACGTTTTCAATTTCTTCGTCGCTTGCGACATCGCAGGGGAAAGTCAGCTTGCTTCCCCACTGTTCGGCGAACTTCTCAACCCGTGGCTGAAGTTTTTCATTCTGGTAGGTAAACGCCAGTTCGGCACCCTCGCGGGCGAAGGCCTCGGCGATACCGTAAGCAATGGACAGTTTGCTGGCTACGCCAACGATCAGTGCTTTCTTGCCACTGAGGATTCCCATGGGTCGTTCTCCCTGTGTTCCTGATTTGCGAGCATTATCCCTGAGTGCTCTGGTCGGGGTAACGCTCAAATAGTCGTAGTTGGTTTCTGGTAAAAGAACGCGGCGTTCAGCAGTTCACGGGTGTACTCCGCCTGCGGTGCAGCGAAAATCCTGGCCGCGTCACCATATTCCACGATCCGGCCATGCTGCAGCACCAGTAGCTTATGGCTCAGGGCGCGTACTACAGCCAGGTCATGGCTGATAAAGATATAGCTTAGACCATAACGGGTCTGGATAGCCCTCAACAGCTCAATGACCTGTTTCTGCACGGTGCGGTCCAGGGCGGATGTGGGTTCGTCCAGAATGATCAGATCGGGCTGCAGCACCAGAGCCCGGGCGATGGCAATGCGTTGGCGCTGGCCGCCAGAGAATTCGTGTGGATAACGATGCCGTGCCTCCGGATCAAGGCCAACGTCGGTCAGGGCGCGAATCACTTTGCTGTCGTGTTCGGCTGCGTTTTCCGCGTCGTGGATCTCCAGCCCTTCGCGGACAATTTCGGCAATGGACATTCTGGGACTCAGGCTGCCAAACGGATCCTGAAAGACAATCTGCACGCGCCTTCGCCAGGGCCTGAAATCCTTCTGGTTAAGAAACGCCAGCTCCTCGCCCCCGAGGCGGATACTCCCGGTACTGGCGGTAAGCTTCAGCAGCGCATGGCCGATGGTGGTTTTGCCGCTGCCACTTTCCCCGACGATTCCGAGCGTTTCGCCCCGATTGAGCTGGAAATCGGCGCCCTGCACAGCGTGAAAGGATTCCTTCACCTTGCCCAAAAGGCTCTTTCGTATCGGGAAACGCACGTCCAGTCGCTCAACAGCCAGCAACGGTTCTGCACGTTTATCGAGGGGTAGGGGCGCCTCCGGGGGCTCGGCATCCAGAAGCTTTCGTGTATAGGGGTGTTGTGGGCTGGCAAACAGGGCATCGGTATCGGACTCTTCCACGAGTTTGCCATGTTCCATGACAGCCACCCGGTCGGCGTACCGCCGAACGATGGTCAGGTCATGGGTAATCAGAAGAATGGCCATACCCAGTTTCTTCTGAAGGTCCCTGAGCAATTCGAGAACCTGTTTCTGGACGGTTACATCCAGTGCCGTCGTAGGCTCGTCCGCGATAAGGAGATCGGGTTCATTGGCCAGGGCCATGGCGATCATCACCCGCTGCTTTTGCCCCCCCGAAAGTTGGTGGGGATAGGCGCCAAGCTTGCTTTCCGGGTTCTGTATCCCCACGAGTTGCAGCAGCTCCAGGCAGCGCTGTTTTGCCTGTGGCCCGCGCATTCCCTTGTGCAGTTCCAGGGTTTCGCCAATCTGCTTTTCCACGGTATGTAGAGGATTAAGGGATGTCATGGGCTCCTGGAATATCATCCCGATCTCCCGGCCGCGGATCTGGCGCATGCGCTTCTCGGTGGCGGCCAGAAGATCTTCATCGCGGTACCGGATCTGCCCGCTGGGGTAGCTGGCGTGCCGCGCATCCAGGAGGCGCAGAATCGACAGTGCCGAAATGGATTTTCCGGAGCCGCTTTCGCCCACCAGTGCGAGGGTCTCGCCTTCACGGATTGCCAGTGACAGGGATTCGACGGCTGGAGGCCCGTGATCAAAACAGATGGAAAGATCGGAAATCTGAAGTAACTGGCTCATATCAGCTCTTCCTCGGATCGAAGGCATCGCGTACGGCTTCACCCACGAACACCAGCAAGGTGAGCATCAGCGACAGCGATACGAAGGCGGATATGCCCAGCCAGGGCGCATGCAGGTTGGCCTTGCCCTGGGCAATCAGTTCCCCCAACGAGGGTGAACCGGAGGGCAGACCAAAGCCCAGGAAATCCAGGGAGGTCAGGCCGGTAATTGCCCCCGTCAGAATGAACGGGAGGAAGGTCAGTGTGGCTACCATGGCATTGGGGAGTATATGCCGGAACATGATTTTGCGGTTGTCCAGACCCAGTGCACGGGCAGCTTTGACGTATTCGAAGTTACGGGCACGCAGGAATTCCGCACGGACCACATCCACCAGCCCCATCCAGCTGAACAGCAGCATGATGCCCAGCAGCCACCAGAAGTTTGGCTGCACAATGCTCGAGAGAATGATCAGCAGATACAGTACCGGCAGGCCGGACCAGACCTCGATAAAGCGCTGGCCCAGTAGATCAATTTTGCCGCCGTAAAAGCCCTGGATGGCGCCGACCACTACGCCGACAATGCAACTGGCGATGGTCAGGGTAAGGCCGAACAGAACCGAAATGCGGAAGCCATAGATCACCCGGGCTGCAACATCCCGGCCCTGATCGTCGGTCCCCAGCCAGTTCTCTGCACTCGGCGGCGCCGGTGACGGAACCTCGAGATCGTAATTGATGGTGTTGTAGCTGAACCGGATCGGTGGCCAGACCATCCACCCGTTGGCGCTTATCTCATCGGCGATAAAGGGATCGCGATAATCGGCTTCCGTGGGCAGGAAACCTCCAAAGGTTTCTTCCGGCACGGATTGGACCACCGGGAAGTAGAGGTCGCCTTTGTAGGACACGACCAGCGGTGAGTCGTTGGCAATGAGCTCGGCGACCAGTGACAGGCCGAACAGGGCGAGAAAAATCCACAAAGACCAGAAACCCCGGCGGTTTTTCCGGAAGTTCCGCAGGCGCCGCTGTTGGATCGGAGTCAGAGACCGGAAACTCACGCACCCTCCCGGCTTTCAAAATCGATCCGCGGATCGACCAGGACGTAGGTAATGTCGCTGATCAGCTTCAGGATCAGGCCCATCAGGGTGAAGATATACAGGGTGCCGAAGATCACGGGATAGTCGCGGTTCAGGGCCGCCTCGAAACCGAGCAGCCCGAGCCCGTCGAGGGAGAAGATCACTTCAATCAGCAGGGAGCCCGTAAAGAACAGAGCGACAAGGACGCCTGGCAGGCTGGCAATCACGATCAGCATGGCATTGCGAAATACGTGGCCATACAGCACTTCTTTCTGGTCCAGACCCTTGGCGCGGGCGGTTACCACGTACTGCTTTCCGATCTCATCCAGGAAGGAATTCTTGGTAAGCAGGGTCAGGGTGGCAAAACCGCCGATCACATTTGCGGTGACGGGCAACGCCAGGTGCCAGAAGTAATCCCCGATTTTCTGGTACCAGGTAAGCTCGTCGAAATTCGAAGAGGTCAGGCCCCGGAGCGGAAACCAGTCGAAATAACTGCCCCCGGCAAACAACACGATGAGCAGTATCGCGAAGAGGAAGCCCGGAATGGCGTAGCCCACCACAATGGCTGAGCTGGTCCAGACATCGAACCTGGAGCCGTCTGTAACGGCTTTCCGGATGCCCAGGGGGATGGAAATAAAATAGATGATCAGCGTCGACCACAGCCCCAGGGAGATCGAAACGGGCATTTTATCGATTATCAGGTCGATGACGCTTTTTTCCCGGAAGAAGGAATCACCGAAGTTGAAGGTGGCGTAATCGCCAAGCATCTTGAAGAAGCGTTCGTGAGCAGGCTTGTCGAAGCCATACATGACTTCGATTTCTTTCAGAAGCTCATCGGGTATGCCGCGGGAACCACGCGTGTCGCCGGAAGAGTCGGCTACCTCGCCACCTGTTCCACCACCGGAAGCCCGGGCCAGCGCGCTGCCGCCGTGGCCTTCCATCTCAGCGATAAGCTGCTCAACGGGACCACCGGGGGCCGCCTGCACAATGACAAAGTTGAGCAGCATGATTCCGATCAGCGTGGGGATGATCAGCGCCAGACGCCTGAGTATGTAGATGCCCATTTGGCGGCGTTTTCCTCAGGGCTTCGCCCACCAGTTGTCCAGATCAATGCCGTTTTTCGGCGTCTCGGCTGGACGTTGCAGATGGTTCCAGTAGGCGACACGGTCGCTTCTCAGGTGCCAGTGAGGAATCACATAATAGTGGTGCAGCAGAACCCGGTCCAAGGCGCGAACCCGGTAAACCAGTTCCTCTCGGTTTGGCGCCTGAATGACCATGTTCACAAGCTCGTCGATCACCGGATCGCTCACGCCCATGTAATTCCGTGAGCCTTTGGCATCCACGGTGGATGAATGCCAGTATTCCCGCTGTTCATTGCCCGGGGAATCCGATTGGCCGAACACCTGGGTGATCATATCGAAATCGAATTCCCGCAGGCGCTGGATGTACTGGTTGCTGTCCACGAGGCGTACGGTCACATCGATACCGAGACGGCCGAGGTTGTTCTTGAAAGGCAGAACCACCCGCTCGAAGCTTTTCTGGAACAGCAGGATTTCGAACGCCAGTGGTTCGCCGGTTTCGCCGTGTACCATCTTGCCATCGCGGATGATATACCCGGCGGACTTGAGCAGACCCAGAGCCGTCCTCAGATTCTCGCGGAGGCCCTGCTGGCCTTCGGTGGTGGGTGGCTGGTACTCCTCGGTAAACACATCATCGGGCAACTGATCCCGGTAAGGTTCGAGTATTTCCAGTTCACGGCCGGTGGGGAGACCCGAGGAAGCGAGATCGCTGTTTTCAAAGTAGCTGTCAGTACGGGTGTACTGGTCGAAGAAGAGGTTCTTGTTGGCCCACTGGAAGTCGAAACCATAGGCCAGCGCTTCACGAACCAGCGGGTCGGAAAACACCTTTCTGCGGGTGTTGAAGGCAAAACCCTGCATGCCTGAAGGCCGGTGATGCTCGATGGCTTCCTTGATGATCGTGCCGTTTTCGAAACGCTCCCCGGTGTAGGCTGTGGCCCAGTTCTTGGCAGAAGACTCCAACCGGAAATCGAAACTGCCGGCCTTGAACGCCTCCAGCGCCACGGTGTCATCGGTGTAGTAGTCGTAGGTGATCTGATCGAAGTTGAAGCGGCCATTCCGGACGCCAAGATCCTGTGCCCAGTAATCGTCAACCCGTTCGTAAGTAATCGACCGGCCTGCTTCGAAGTCACCAATCCGGTAGGGGCCACTGCCCAACGGCGGGTTGAGGCCATTCTTGCCAAATTCGCGATCGGCCCAGTAGTGTTGGGGCAAAATGGGCATCTGGCCGAGGATCAGCGGCAGCTCCCGATTGCTGGTTTCCTTGAAGTCAAAACGTACTCGCTGAGGGCTTTCTATCGTGACTGTTTCGACGTCAGCGTAGTAGTTCCGGAAGAAGGGGTGCCCCTGGGTAGTAAGCGTGTCGAAGGAGAATTTCACATCCTCAGCGGTAATGGCTTCGCCATCGTGGAACCGCGCCTGTTCACGGATATTGAAAACCACATAGCTCCGGTCTTCGGGTGTCTCCAGGGATTCGGCAATCAGGCCGTAGGCCGAAAAGGGCTCATCGTCAGACGACTCAAGGAGTGTGTCATACAGATAGTTGCTGATGCCCGCGGCGGCAACACCCCGGATATCAAAAGGATTGAATGAGTCGAAGCCGTTGGCAACAACCGCCATTTTCAGGGTGCCGCCTTTCGGGGCTTCCGGATTCACGTAATCGAAGTGGCTGAACCCGGCGGGGTATTTGGTGTCCCCGTGCATGGCAATGCCATGGGCTGGCATTGCCTCGTCGGCGACGGAAAAGGGTGAGATAAGCGGTGTGGCAATAAGTGCCAGGGCTGATAAAAACGACGTAAGGGATGAGGCTTTCCGTGTTCTTGTCATAAGTCTCGCACGTCAGGGACTGTTTCGGATATCAACGTAGAGTACCAGACTTTGCCCGGGTTGCAGATAACGGGCGGTATTCAGATCGTTCCAGCTTGCGATGTCCCGCACATTCACGGAAAACCTGCTGGCAATCCGGGCAAGGGAGTCGCCTTTGCGCACCCGGTAGCCTACTTTCCGAACCATAGCCTTGCCACGGCCACTGTTGGCTGCCACAACCGTCGGCTGACTGGTTTTGGACCAGATGACCAGTTCCTTGCCGGGTATCAGCGGATCGCCCGGCGCCATACCGTTCCAGGCAGCAACTTCACGTACGGACACCCGGTGCTCGCGGGCAATGTCCCAGAAGGTGTCGCCCTTGCGCACCGTGTAACGAACCTTGTTACCGTCCCGCTTACGCTCCTGTTTGCGCTCAAGGCGCTGGGAGGCGCTCAGGGCGTAAGCATCGCTGCCCTTGGAAGCAAAGGGAATCATCAGGCGCTGGCCAATTCGTATCAGGTCGCTGTCCAGATTGTTGACCTGCTGCAGCACTGACGGCGTTGTGGAGAACTTGCGGGAGATCGAATTGAGACTGTCTCCGGATTTGACTTCGTAGTTGCGCCAGGACACCCGTTGATTGGCTGGAATTTCAGCCAGGGCGGCACGGAACGTCTCCGCATTCCCAACCGGAACGAGCAACCGGTGAGGTCCATCCGGCGAAGTTGCCCAGCGATTGTAGGAGGGGTTCAGGAGGTAGATCTCGTCGACATCTACTCCGGCCAGTTCTGCCGCCTGGGCAAGGTCGAGCTGGGAGCCGGTATCAACAACTTCGAAGTAGGGTTCGTCTTTCAGCGATGGCAGTTCGATGCCATAGGCCTCGGGATTGTCGAATATTTTCGCCAGAGCAATCAGTTTGGGGACGTAGTGTCTGGTCTCCCGGGGCAGGTGAAGAGACCAGAAGTCTGTCGGCTTGTTGGCGTTCCGGTTGCGGCGCATGGCGCTGGAAACCGTGCCGCCGCCGCTGTTGTAGGCGGCAAGGGCGAGCGTGTGGTCGCCATCAAACCGGTTTGCGAGGCGCTCGAGATAGGTCAGGGCAGCGTCGGTTGCGGCGATGACGTCACGACGGTCATCGTGCCACCAGCTCTGTGTCAGGCCAAAGTATTTGCCCGTGGAGGGAATGAATTGCCAGAGACCGGCCGCGCGCCCATGGGAGTACGCAAACGGATCGAACGCGCTTTCAACAACGGGGAGCAGAGCATATTCGGCAGGCAAGCCCCGCTTTTCGGTCTCGTTGACGATATAGTGAAGGTAGCGACTGCCGCGTTCCACAACCCGGTCAATGTAGCCGGGATGTCGGGCATACCAGTTCAACTGGTCCCGAACCCGTTCATTGTCGATATCGTGATCCAGAACAAATCCTGAGCGCAGTCTTGCCCACAGATCTTGCTCAACTGCCTCCGCCTCAGCGGTTTTCTGAACCGGATTGTCGAGCTTCTCCCGGGCATCCCTGGCAGCATCCTTCAATTCCGGAGCAATAGCTTCGTCCAGCGGCTCGTCGCGGGCAGCGTCACGGTTTTCTCCCGTCTCGACAGCTTTCTTGAGCCCTTCATCGCCCGCGGCGACCGTGACTTCCTGTGTGTTCAGCGGGCTTTGCTCTCCCTGGCTGATCAGGCTGGTGCAGCCACTTGCGAGGGCTCCGGCGAAAAACAAAAACGACAATCGTCTGGCCGACATAACAGCATCCGGGTTCAGGTTGAGGCCGGATTCAGCATCTGAAACTCCGGCATATTGAACAATTTACGGTCACAATTTTGAAATGATTCTATGGGACCGATTAAAAAGGGGTCAAGAAACCTCTCGTTACGGCTCTGAGAGGATTTGTTAAGTGCGTATCACCAGGCGTCAGAAATTATCCTTGCCGTGGCGAATGGCCGCAAAAATAGCGTTATCGGAATCGGCGGGCAGGCCGCGGCTTGAGCAATAGGCCCGGGCGGAGTCCACTACCGCCGGATCATCCCACCGCAGAAACGGATTGAGCCGTTTCTCGTTCTCGAGGATTGAAGGAACCGTCGGTTCTCCTGCATCGCGGGCGGCCTGACACTCCTGCTCGAACGTCCGGAGACCTTCGTCTTCCGGCAACCAGCTGCGGGCAAAGCGCAGGTTCGCGAGGGTGTACTCGTGGGCGCAGTAAACGGCGGTCTTGCCAGGCAGCGCCCGGAGGGTCTGAAGAGACTGACGCATCTGCTCCGGTGAGCCCTCGAACAGACGTCCGCATCCACAGACAAAAAGGGTATCGCCACAGAAGAGAACCGGCCGACCATTTACCTCGACGTCGGTGAAGTAGGCAATATGATCGAGAGTATGGCCGGGAACGCCCAGGACCTGGAAGGTGATATCTTCCCAGATCACCTCGTCACCGGGATGAACCAGGTTGGTACTGCCTTTGTAGGGCGAATCCGCGGGGCCCGTTACCCTGCAATCCGGAAAACGGGAGAGCAATTCTTTGACACCGCCGACATGGTCCGGATGATGGTGGGTCACCAGAATGGTATCCAGGGTCAGTCCGTTCTCGGCCAGATGGTCCAGGACCGGTTGGGCCTGGCCCGGGTCCACGATCAGCGCCTTGTCGCTGGCGGTGTCGGAAAGGCACCAGATATAGTTGTCACTGAAGGCGGGTATGGCGGAAATGGTCAGCATAGGGCCCCACATGTGCTTATCGAATGTGACTGATATGATAGAGCATTAAATACAAGGCCCCAACCATGGGAAAGGGCTTCCTGGAGTGGCGCATTGGTGAGTGAATCCGAGGCAGTTGATTATTCCGCCAGACATGAGAGCTTTGAGCGCTGGTTCCAGACCCCGCTTGGTCGGGCACTGTTGGCCGACCAGAGACGCTTTGTCGACGCCGAGCTACAGCGTCTGACAGGCGCCAGGCAGTTGCAGGTGGGGATCAGCCATCGGCTGCCATTGGCTACCGGCACGGATTTTTCCCAGAAGATCATGACAGCGCCAAGATGGTATCCCCATATTCCGGATGGAGTCGCCATCTGCGATGCCGACGAGCTGGCCTTTCCCGGTGACTCGATGGATCTTGTCGTGCTGCATCACACGGCCGATTTCTCTCCTTACCCTCACCAGGTGATTCGCGAGGCGGCGCGCGTGCTCCGGGGAGAGGGCACGATGGCGCTGTTTGGTTTTAACCCTCTGAGCCTCTGGGGCGCGCGCAAACTGATCTCCAGGAGCAGCGAGGGCCCGTGGGGCGGTCGCTTCCTCTTGCGCGGACGCATGGAAGACTGGCTGCACTTGCTGGGCTTTAATGTCGAAGCGTCGATTACCCGGTTTTTCAGGCCACCACTGCAGCGCAGTGGTCGCAAGCCGACGAGCCGGATTGACAACCGTTTGTCCGGAAATCGACTCCTGCCAGTAGGCGCCTATTACTGTATCCTTGCCAAAAAACGCGTCCACGCCCGGTTGCCAAGGCGCCCCGTCTGGCGCCAAAGCAAGGTGATTGCCCTGCCGGGCACCGGTACCGTTGGCGCCTCCCGAGGTTGCAGCCGCAGTGGCTCGCCGATTAACAGACCGAAGTGAATCACCGAAAATTAAATCAGGAGGCTGAATGGCCGGCAAGGTAACCCTCTATACGGATGGCGCCTGCAAAGGCAACCCCGGGCCCGGCGGCTGGGGCGTGGTTTTGCGCTATGGCGACAATCGAAAGACCCTGCACGGCGGGGAGGCGAATACCACGAACAACCGCATGGAATTAATGGCAGCCATCCGTGGTCTGGAGGCCCTGAAGCGCCCGTGCGAGGTGGAGCTGTTTACGGATTCGCAGTACGTGCGCAAAGGCATTACGGAATGGATGGCAGGCTGGAAGCGGAACGGCTGGAAGACCTCCGCGAAAAAGCCCGTGAAGAACGAAGATCTCTGGCGCGAGCTGGATGCCGAAGTGGCCCGGCACCAGATTAACTGGCACTGGGTAAAAGGGCACTCTGGTGTTCCTGACAATGAACTGGCGGATGAACTGGCCAATCGCGGTGTCGACGAGCTTTCCGGCGCATAGATTCAGAGCGCATAAATACAGTTAACCAGGTACAGGCAATGAGACAGATCGTACTGGATACAGAAACCACGGGTATCGACCCGGCAGAAGGTCACCGGATCATCGAGATCGGTTGTGTTGAATTGATGGAGCGCCAGCTCACCGGCCGCAACTACCATGTCTATATCAACCCGGACCGGGAAGTAGAGGCTGAGGCGATCACTGTTCACGGCATCACCAACGAGTTCCTTGCCGACAAACCCCGTTTCGCGGAAATCGCCGATGAGTTCTTCGAGTTCATCAAGGGCGCCGAGCTGGTTATCCATAACGCTGCGTTCGACGTCGGCTTCATGGACTCGGAATTCGCCCGTCTCAAGCCGGTACGGAAAACCGCGGACCACTGCGGAATCGTGGACTCGCTCGCTATCGCAAGGGCCCGTCACCCGGGGCAGAAGAACAACCTTGATGCGCTCTGCAAGCGCTACGGTGTGGACAACAGCAACCGTGACCTCCACGGCGCGTTGCTGGATGCGGAGATCCTGGCCGATGTTTACCTCCTGCTTACCGGTGGCCAGACCGCGCTGTCACTGGATGCCGGATCCGAGAACGGTGGCGGTAACGGCGGAATTCGAAGGCTGCCTGCTGACAGAGCGCCCCTGTCGGTGGTTCGTGCCTCCAGTTCAGAGGCCGAAGCCCACGAAGAGTTCATGTCCCTGCTCGAAAAACAGGCGGGCGAAACTGTGTGGGGTAAACTCCAGAGCCCGGAATGAGAACTGGGTCGGGCTGTACCAAATGTTACATTCCGCCTTTCTTGAGGTACTTGAGTTTTATGTTATAAGTAATGATAAGTTCGCCAGTTTTTTGCGAACTGGCTTTGGCCGGAAAAGGGGTTAGCCGGCCCAGAACAAAAAGGCCTGGTACGCGACAGCCGGACCAGTGACCACCAAAGAGGATGCGGTAGTCTCCGCAACATTAACGGGAAGCGTTTATGGTTCAGTCGTCTCTCGCGACGAAATCGCAGTCGTTTGATCTGGTCAAAAGTGAAATAGAGCAGACCATCAAGCAGGCAGAATCCAGCCTTGAACGCTTTCAGGAAAACCGCGAAAGGGGTGAGGATCTCCAGAACTGTGTTGATTTCATCAACCAGTTGCGGGGCATTTTTATTCTGGTGGAGCTGCGGGGCGGAACCCTGCTGTGCCAGGAAGCAGTAACTATGGCCAACGACGTTCCCGTTGGCGCTAATGACGACAAAAACATCCTCCTTACTACCCTCAATAGCGCTCTGTTCATTCTTCGGCGCTATGTCGAGTACTATCATCAGCAGCGGGAAGATCATCCCGAGCTGTTGCTTCCCGTGATCAATGACCTCCGAGAGGCCCGCCGGGAAAAACCCTATCCCGAATCCTGTTTTTTTGATGTCGATGTCAAAGAGAGGCCGGATTTTTGTGCCGGTTTGTCATTGCAGCCGTTTGAAGGCAATGAGGCGGATTACGAAGTCATGGCGCGTCGCATGCGCCTGACCTTCCAGGTTGCGCTTTTGGGAATTCTTCGCGACCGGAACGACGTGGTAAACAAGAAATTGATTGGCCGCGCTTCGAGAGGACTTGCCCGCCTTTGCCAGGGCGCACCTATGGGGCAGATGTGGTGCCTTGTCGGCATTGTTGCGGACACCATGCTTGATCGCGCTATGGTCTTTAACAAGGCCCGCAAGCGCATGTTCATGCGGATCGAGAAGTACGCCCGGGAAGTGGTGTACGTGGGCAAGGTTGCCACGGGTAAAGACGCGCCGGATTCGCTGATTCGGGATCTGGTCTATCTGCTGTACCGCAGCGGGTCTGCTAACCCTGAAGTTACCGAGGTGTTATCCGCTTACCATCTCGCGCCGGCGGATTTTCCGGATTCCATGCTGGAAGCCCATGCGAGCAGGTTGTACGGTCCTGGCAGTGATGTCCTTAAATCCCTTTCGGAAGCCCTTCAGGATGAACTGAACCAGTTGAAGGACAAGCTGGACATCATTGAACGCGGTATCGAGCCGGATCTGGCGGAGCTGTCTTCGATTGCCGATGCCCTCGAACGACTGGCCAACACTTTGGTGATGCTTGACCTGAACAAGCTGGCGGGCGTTTCAAGAGAAGAGGCGAGCAAGCTTCGGGGTTGGGAAGCAGAATCTCGCTTGCCCGGTGATGATGAACTGTATCGACTCGCCGATTCCGTCCTGGGAATCGAAGACGCCGTCATGCAGATCGTGACCCGCGGCATCACGTCGGAAACCGACGCGTTGGCCGGTGGTGAACGCAAGCGGGAGGAGTCTGTCTACCTCCGTGAGGCGCTCTATGTCGTGGCTGACGAAGCCCGTGGGGCATTGACCCTGGCAAAGCGTGCAATCACCGCTTTTATCGAATCCGACTACGACAAACTGCATCTTGCCAATCTGCCTGCAACCCTGCACAGCATCTGGGGTGGCCTGCAAATGGTGAATGATCCCGGAGCCGCCGGGGTTCTTGAGCGGGTTGCGGCTTCAATCCAGGAGCGCTTGCTGGATGCGAAGGAAGCGCCAGCCGCCCAGGTGCTCGAGGCGCTGGCGGACGCTCTGACTTCGCTGGAGTACTACATCGAGAGTATTGGCAAAAGCGAAGACCGCAACGTAGATCTACTGAAACTGGCTGAATCGTCGCTGGACGATGTAGGTTTGTAGTTCCATGTCCCACACGCTCGCTATCATTGTACTGGCCGCTGCCGGCGCTGTGATGGTTATAGCGGGCCTGCTGTTTTTCAGGCACCCCCGATGGTTGCTCACCTGGATTAAAGGAACGGCGGTTTTCGGTGTCATTCTGGCCGGTTTATATGTCCTCGTGATTGCGGTAAATCTGAGCAGCTATCATTCACTGGTAGGCTTGCAGACCGCGGCAAGCATCTCCACCCAGAGACAGGCCGAACAGATCTGGCAGGTTTCCCTCCAGAGTCAGGATGGGTTGTCTGTGGTGAGAACGCTGCAGGGCGATCAATGGCAGATGGACGCCAGGATTCTCCGTTTTACCGGCCCCTTCCGTTGGCTTGATATCGCTCCCGGTTACCGGCTCGAGCAATTGAGCGGGCGTTACACGTCGCTTGAGCAGGAGCGGTCGGCTCCGAGGACTTCCATAGGCCTCGCTGAAGGCATCTGGCCTGATCTCTGGCAGTGGGACCGTCAATTCAACTTGCCGTTTGTGGAGGCCGTGGACGGAAGCATGACGTTCATGCCAATGCGGGGTGGGGCTGTTTTCGAGGTAAAGCTATCCTCTTCAGGTCTGGTTGCTGTTCCGGTAAACGAGCAGGCGAGGGAAGCCGTGCAGTTCTGGAATCAATAGATTCTCGGGCATAAAAAAAGCCTGCGTTGAGACGCAGGCTTTTTTGTGCTTGACGGGGGGCAATCAGCCCATCTTGAACAGTTCGCCCAATTTGGTTGCCAGCATCATATCGCCTTCGGCGCGCAGTTGACCTGCCATGAATGCCTGCATGCCGTCGGTCTCGCCTGAAACGATGCCCTGCAGGGTTTCGGAGTTCATGATCAGGGTAACGGATGGATCGTCATGGGCGCCTTCGTGCATTTTGCAGGTGCCGTCATTAATAACGAGGTGGTAGGTCTTGTCGTCCTCGATGTCGAACTGGAATACCAGGTCCAGGCCTTGAGCTGCGTCTGCGTTGAAATTCTGTTCGAGTTGTTCAAATACCTGAGCTACAGACATTGTTTTACCCTTTTGATGGTTGTCTAGTCATGATCACGACGGCTTGATGTCCCTGGCTGCACGAGCCTGATCGGGTGCCCGGGTAGAGCCGACCTCGCAATCCGACTTTATGGTGAGTGGTCGGCCCTGTCAAGATCGATCGAACGCTTGTTTTAATTTTTTTGCTCTCCTTATCACCATAAATTCGGTAAGTTACACTCTTGTTCCCGCACACTGAGTTGGAGAAGCACTTTGGAGTTCCTGACAGAATACGGTTTGTTTTTGGCCAAGATCGTTACTTTCGTGGTGGCGGCCCTGGTAGTGATCTCTGTCATCATGTCCGCGGCCCAGAAGGATCGGGGCGATCATGAGGGCGAGGGAGAACTCAAGATCCGGAAACTCAACGAGAAATACGAAAAGCTGCGTGAATCGATTCAGTCACGGCTGATGTCTGATCACCAAAGAAAGGTGTTCCAGAAGGCCCGGAAAAAGGCTCAGAAGGCGGAGAAGAAAGCGGCCAAGGCCGCGAAGAATACCGATGAGCAGGATGACAGTCGTGGTCGCGTCTATGTTCTGGATTTCGACGGCGATATCAAAGCCAGCGACACAGATCCGCTTCGCAGGGCAATTACTGCGGTGCTGAGTATTGCCGATCCGGAAAAAGACGAAGTGGTTATCCGCCTCGAAAGCGGTGGTGGGCTGGTTCATTCCTATGGCCTTGCGGCCGCCCAGCTGGACCGGATTCGCAGCAAGGGTCTTCGCCTCACCGCCTGCGTTGACAAGGTGGCGGCCAGTGGAGGCTACATGATGGCCTGCGTCGCAGACAGGATCGTTGCTTCGCCCTTTGCCATCCTGGGCTCGATCGGTGTGGTTGCCCAGCTTCCGAATTTCCATCGTTTCCTCAAGAAGAACGACGTGGACTTCGAGGTGCTCACCGCTGGAGAGCACAAACGCACCATGACTATATTTGGTGAAAACACCGATAAAGGCCGACAGAAATTTCTGGAAGATCTTGAAGACACTCACGGTCTTTTCAAAGAGTATGTCAGCGAACGCCGGCCGGACCTGGACATTGCAGCCGTTGCCAATGGAGATATCTGGTTTGGCAAGCGAGCGCTCGAAGTGAAACTGATCGACGAGATCAAGACCTCCGACGAATATCTCATTGAAGCCTGCGACCGGGCAGACGTAGTCTCAGTGGCATATCAGCGCAAGCGGACCCTTCCGGAAAAACTCGGATTGGCCACCAGTTCGGCGCTTGAACACACTGTCTGGAAAGTCCTGGGCGCCTTCCGCAACCAGAAGTTCCAGTAGACCACCGAAAGCGGAGAAGAATGATGACCACCAATTCCGAATTCAAGGCCTGGCGCGTTGAAGAGCAGAACGGCGAGTATGTCGGTGCGGAGAAATCTTTGAGTACTGCCGACCTTCCTGATGGTGACGTCCTGATACGGGTAAGCCACTCTTCTCTCAACTACAAGGATGCGCTGTCGGCTTCCGGCAATAAGGGCGTTACCCGTTCCTTTCCCCATACCCCGGGTATTGATGCAGCAGGAGAGGTCGTCGATTCCGCCACTGGCAACCCCTCGAACGGCAGTCCGGTTATCGTGACCGGGTACGACCTGGGCATGAATACAGACGGCGGTTTTGGCGAATACATCCGCGTACCTGCCGCCTGGTGTGTTCCCATGCCGGAAGGATGGAACGCTCGTACCGCTATGATCTATGGCACCGCCGGCCTCACCGCCGGTCTCTGTGTTCAGAAGCTTCTGACTATGGGCGCCAAGCCGGAGCAGGGCAAAGTCGCTGTTTCAGGAGCCTCCGGTGCCGTTGGCACCGTTGCGGTGGAACTGCTTGCCAAACTTGGGTTCGACGTCGTCGCCATAAGCGGCAAGGCCGACCATGCAGACGATCTCAAAGCTCTTGGGGCTAAAGAAGTTGTGGGTCGTGAAACCCTGGCCGAGGATAAGAAACCCCTCGTTAAACCGGCATTTGCGAACGCTGTCGATACGGTGGGTGGTAGCCCATTGGCCGAACTGCTCAAGCAGATCAAGCCTGGTGGCTCAGTATCCTGTTGTGGTCTCGTAGCCGGTCCGGGCCTTCAGACCACCGTGCTGCCGTTTATCCTGCGAGGCGTGAATCTGCTGGGTGTCGATTCGGTAGAGATTCCCCTGCCAGAGAAAGAAGCGGTATGGAAGAAATTCGCCGGGGAGTGGGCGTGTCCGAAGACCGAAGCGTCTGCCCGGGATATCGGTCGCAGTGAGCTGGATGGGGCGCTGAAGGCGTTCTTGAAAGGTGAATCAGCCGGCAAGATTGTCCTGGATCACTCTAAATAAGAAGCGACTCCAACCGATAAGATGGAATAGAAGAGAGGGAGAAGCCCCTCTCTTCGTACTCTAAAGCTTCATAACTAGGAGGCCCGACGCCGGAACAGCGGGATCTCCGTATCGGTCGCGGCCTGGTAGCCCTGGCTGAAGAAGTTCAGGCACCGCGCAGCTTTGTTGATGTCCTTGTCAGCCCGAAGGACATAAGCATCGAATCCGCAGCGCTTCATGAACTGCAGCTGATCCAGCAACACGTCTCCAATCGCCCGAAGCTCATTCTTGTAGCCGAAACGTTCACGCAGTAGCCGGCCAATGCTGTAACCACGCCCGTCACTGAACTTCGGAAAATTCACAGCAATTACCGGCAGTTCGTTCACCCGACCGTCCAGAATCTCCGGCTCGTCGTGGCTGTCGAACCACACGCCAATCTCCTGCCGTCCGGTAAAATGCTCATAGCCTGCCAGCCAGAGATCCGCAGGGATTAACGCCGGCTGGTCGGCCGGAATATCCAGCGATTCGCCCTCGGCGGGGCGGGGCACCACTACCCAGTTGTCCTGGCGGATGCTGCCATCCGGAGAAATAACGTTAGGCATAAACCCGCTCCTTGAATGGATCAATTCCTACGCGGCGATAGGTGTCGAGGAAGGTTTCCTCTTCCGTGCGCTTGTCCACGTAGACATCAATGATCTTTGAAATCACCTTGGGCATCTCATCCCGTGCAAAGGAAGGCCCCAGAATCTTGCCGATTGAGGCATCATGATGGGACGACCCGCCCAGACTGATTTGATAGAACTCCTGGCCTTTCTTGTCGACACCGAGAACACCAATGTTGCCGACGTGGTGGTGGCCGCAGGCATTCATGCAGCCGGAAATGTTCAGATCGATATTGCCCAGGTCGTACAGATAATCCAGATCATCGAACTGCCGCTGGATGGCCTCGGCCACCGGGATGGACTTGGCATTGGCCAGGGCGCAGTAATCACCGCCGGGGCAGCAGATAACATCAGTCAGGGTGTTCAGGTTCGCGGTACCGAAACCCATGGGCGTAATCGCCTGCCACAGTTCAAACAGCCGATCCTGGCGCACATCGGCCAGCACCACGTTCTGTTGGTGAGTGACCCGGATTTCACCGAAGCTGAACTCGTCTGCCAGATCGGCAATCTGTTCAAGCTGCTTGTCACTGACATCGCCAGGAGGAGTGCCGGTTTTCTTCATCGTCAGGGAGACGATGGCATAGCCTGCCTTCTTGTGGGTGTCCACGTTGTGGGTCAGCCACTGGTCAAAGCCCCGGTTCTCAAACCGCTGGCTGGCCAGCAGGTCCGTGGCATTGTCGATAGCCGCGTAATCCGGTTCGGTAAAGTAGGCCTGGATGCGTTGAATCGCCTCGGGCGTCAGCCGGGTCGGGGATTCCTTGATATGCTGCCACTCTGCTTCCACTTTTTCAGCAAAGCCCTCAGGGGTCAGAGCCTTCACCAGAATCTTGATCCGGGCCTTGAACTTGTTGTCGCGCCGACCGTATCGGTTATAGACGCGAAGCACGGCCTCCAGGTAGGTCAAAAGATCCAGTTCCGGCAGGAAATCGCGAATTACCGGCCCGACCATGGGCGTACGGCCAAGACCACCGCCCACGTGTACCCGGAAACCGAGATCGCCGGCCTCGTTGCGTACCATCTGAAGCCCGATGTCGTGCACCTGGATGGCGGCTCGATCGGTTTGCTCGGAAGCGTTCACGGCAACCTTGAATTTCCGCGGCAGGAAGGCAAATTCCGGATGGAACGTGGACCACTGGCGAATGATTTCGCAGTAGGGCCGCGGATCCGCAATCTCGTCCGACTGAACACCGGAGAACTGGTCTGTGGTGGTATTACGAATGCAGTTGCCGCTGGTCTGGTTGGCGTGCATTTCCACTTCAGCGAGTTCCGCAAGAATGTCGGGAACGTCTTCCAGCGCCGGCCAGTTAAGCTGAACATTCTGGCGGGTGGTGAAGTGCGCATAGCCTTTGTCGTAGTCCCGGGTGATTCGCGCAAGCCGGCGAAGCTGGTCTGAGCGCATCATGCCGTAAGGAACACAGATCCTGAGCATGGGGGCAAGACGCTGAACGTACAGGCCGTTCTGCAGGCGAAGGGGAAGAAACTCGTCTTCAGCCAACTCTCCGGCCAGCGCTCTTTCGGTCTGGTCACGGAACTGGGCAACCCTCTCGGCAGCCATTTGCCGATCGTGTTCATCATATACGTACATAGTGGGAAGATCCTGCTTGAAAGCGACATATCCAGGCCGACGGCCTTATATCTGACGGGAAGGATAACAGCGGGTTTTTATTCTTAAAATGATTATTTCAAAATATGTTTATCGACTCAGGCGATAAGCAGAAGGAACAAGGGACTGGACGAATATCAATTAACTGCTTAACTTGGAGGATGACGTTAGCAGTGTGCGCTGCTGCCGTGATAACAAGAAAAACACGAGACAAAAACTCGGAAAGAGGAACAGACATGAAAAAGACCGCACGTTCTGACAGTCAGGCCGATGCCGTTGCCGCAGTGCTGCTGGTGGTTCTTGCCGTGGCTTTCGCGGTGGTCTGGGTAGCTGGCCAGTAGTCTACTGGCTCGCCAGGACCAGATTTACAATAACGATCAGGCCTACAACAAAGCTGGCTGTGAACAGAATGCCGGCAATGATGTAAGGCCAGGGGCTGTGGCTTGAAAAGTCCTCTTCCCGGCGCTTGTCGGACTGAACTCCGAACGCGCCGGCTAGTATGCTTTGCATGACTTTCAATACGCCAGGTCCACGCGGCTTTTTTTCGTCCCGTTTTTCCGCTTCTGAAGATTCAGTCATACATCCGCCCCTGATCTGTGCTTCACCCGAAGCTTACTCTGCCGGATCGTACGCCAGGCTTGGCGCAAGCCAGCGTTCTGCCTCGGCCTTGGAAATGCCTTTGCGTTCAGCATAGTCCTCAACCTGGTCAGCGCCAATTTTCCCTACCGCAAAATACTTGGATTCCGGATGCGCAAAGTACCAGCCGGAGACGGCAGCGGTCGGGAACATGGCAAAGTGCTCGGTCAACTCAATGCCTGCAGTATCAGTGGCCTCAAGCAAACTGAACAAGGTTGCCTTCTCCGTGTGGTCCGGGCACGCCGGGTAGCCGGGTGCCGGACGTATTCCGCGGTACCTTTCCTTGATCAGGTCATCGTTGGCCAGCTTTTCATCAGCGGCATAGCCCCAGAACTCCTGGCGAACCCGCTCGTGCATCCGCTCGGCGAAAGCTTCTGCCAGGCGGTCGGCCAACGCCTTCACCATAATCGCGTTATAGTCGTCGTTGGCATCTTTGAACTCTACCGAGAATTCTTCTGCACCAATGCCGGTGGTGACCGCGAAACCGCCCACGTAGTCCACGGTCCCGGAGCCTTCAGGCGCGACAAAATCCGACAGCGCCATCATGGGTTTGCCCGGTGCCTTTTCATCCTGCTGACGGAGGTGGTGCAGGGTAGTCAGCTCCTTGGTGCAGGATTCGTCCGTGTAAAGCACAACATCGTCACCACGGCGGTTGGCTGGCCAGAAACCGATGACGCCACGGGCAGAGACCCGCTTTTCATCAATCATCCGGTGCAGAATCTTCTGGGCATCGTCAAAGAGGTGTCGGGCAGCCTCGCCACGCTTCGGGTCATCAAAAATGGCCGGGTACTTGCCAGAAATATCCCAGGACATGAAGAACGGCGTCCAGTCGATGTAGTCCACCAGCTCGTTGAGGTCATATTCCTCGAACACCCGGATGCCGGTGAAAGCCGGCTTTGGAGGCTGGTAGCCTTCGAAGGAGATGTCGGGGGCGCGATCACGAGCTTCCTTCAGGGAAACCAGCTTGGTGCGGTCACCCCGGTTCTTGCGGCGCTCGCGGATTTCGTCATATTCAGTTCGGGCGGCTTCCACAAACTCGGGCTTCGCATTCTTGCTCAGAAGCTGGGATGCGACGTTCACGCAGCGGGATGCGTCCGACACGTACAGCGCGATGTCGTTCTTGTACTGGGGCTCGATTTTTACCGCGGTATGCGCCTTGGAAGTTGTTGCGCCACCGATCATCAGCGGAATGTTGAAATCGAGTCGTTGCATCTCGCGAGCCACGTGGACCATTTCGTCCAGAGACGGTGTAATCAGACCGCTCAGACCAATAAGGTCGACATCGTGTTCTTTTGCAGCAGCGAGGATCTTGTCGCAGGGCACCATCACACCCAGGTCAATCACCTCATAGTTGTTGCATTGCAGGACCACTCCCACGATGTTCTTGCCGATATCATGGACATCGCCCTTTACCGTGGCCATCAGGATCTTGCCCTTGGCTTTCTGGTCTTCCGTTTTCTCCGCTTCGATGTAGGGAATCAGGTGTGCAACAGCCTGTTTCATGACGCGGGCGCTTTTGACCACCTGGGGCAGGAACATCTTGCCATCGCCGAAGAGGTCTCCGACCACGTTCATGCCATCCATCAATGGGCCTTCAATGACCTCAATGGGATGTGTGGCTCTCTGGCGGCAGGCTTCGGTATCGTCCACGATATAGGTGGTAATGCCTTTGACCAGTGCATGTTCCAGGCGCTTCTCCACCGGCCATTCACGCCAGGCCAGGTCTTCCTCCTGGGTTTTGCCGCCTTTGCCTTTGTAGCGTTCGGCGATCTCAAGGAGCCGGTCGGTGGAATCATCACGGCGGTTCAGGACAACATCTTCCACCAGCTCTTTGAGCTCCGGATCGATTTCATCGTAGATCACCAGTTGGCCGGGGTTCACGATGCCCATGTTCATCCCCGCCTTGATGGCGTGGTAGAGGAACACCGAGTGGATGGCTTCACGGACTACATCATTGCCGCGGAACGAGAAGGACACGTTGCTCACGCCGCCGGAAATTGAGGCGTGGGGCAGGTTTTCCCGAATCCAGCGGGTGGCGTTGATGAAATCCACCGCGTAGTTGTTGTGTTCCTCGATGCCTGTGGCAATGGCAAAGATGTTCGGATCAAAAATGATATCCGCCGGGTTGAAGCCGATGCCGGTCAACACGTCGTAAGAGCGCTTGCAGATCTCGGTCTTGCGCTCGTAGGTGTCTGCCTGGCCCTGTTCGTCAAAGGCCATTACCACCACGGCGGCGCCATAGCGCATGCAATCTCTGGCGCGCTTGACGAACTCCTCTTCGCCTTCCTTGAGACTGATGGAGTTCACAACCGCCTTGCCCTGGATGCAGCGCAATCCTGCTTCGATCACATCCCACTTGGAGGAGTCGATCATGATCGGCACCCGGGAGATATCCGGCTCGGAGGCGACGAGGTTCAGGAAGGTGACCATCACCTCTTTCGACTCCAGCATGCCCTCATCCATGTTGATGTCGATGATCTGGGCACCGTTTTCCACCTGATCACGGGCGACGCTGAGGGCCTCTTCGTATTGCTCTTCCTTGATCAGACGCAGGAAGCGCTTGGAGCCGGTGACGTTGGTCCGCTCACCCACGTTGATAAACAGAACATTGTCGTCGCCTGTGAACGGCTCAAGGCCAGAAAGACGCAACGCTTTCGGGCGTTCGGGAATCTTCCGGGGCGGGTACTTGGACACCGCCTGGGCGATGGCTTCGATGTGATCCGGCCGGGAGCCACAGCAGCCACCGATGATGTTCAGAAAACCGTCACGGGCGAAGCCTTCGATGATCTCGGCCATTTCCTCGGGTGTCTGATCGTATTCACCAAACTCGTTGGGAAGGCCGGCATTCGGGTGGGCGCTGACATAGGTTTCCGCCTTTGCAGACAGCTCTTCCACATAAGGGCGCAGGGCGTCGGCCCCCAGTGCGCAGTTCAGGCCAACGGATATGGGTTTGGCGTGGGCCACCGAATTCCAGAAAGCCTCGGTGGTCTGACCGGAAAGGGTTCGGCCGGAGGCATCGGTAATGGTGCCGGAAATCATGATCGGCAGGGTGATGCCGCTGTCCTCAAAATACTGCTGAGTGGCGTAGATCGCCGCCTTGGCGTTCAGCGTATCGAAAATGGTTTCAATCAGGATCAGGTCGCAGCCGCCTTCGACCAGGCCTCCTACCGCTTCGTAGTAGTTATCGACCAGGGTCTGGAAATCGACATTGCGGTAGCCCGGGTTATTGACATCCGGTGAGATGGAGGCGGTCCGCGATGTCGGCCCGACGGCACCGGCGACAAATCGCGGCTTTTCCGGGTTTTTCGCGGTGTACTCATCCGCGATCTGCCGGGCCAGTTCGGCTGCGGCCACGTTCAGTTCCCTGGCAATCGCTTCCAGCCCATAGTCCGCCTGGGAAAGCTGGGTGGAGTTGAAGGTGTTGGTCTCGATAATGTCTGCGCCGGCGTCCAGGTAGTCCGCGTGGATGTTGCGGAGCAGGGCGGGCTGGGTCAGGTTCAGCAGGTCATTATTGCCCTGAACTTCCCGCTCGTAGTCGGCAAACCGATCGCCACGGAACGCCTTCTCGTCCAGCTTGAGATTCTGGATCATGGTGCCCATGCCGCCATCAAGGATCACAATGCGTTCCTGCAGGGCCTTGTGGAGCTGGTCGAGACGGGTGGTGCGATCGGTCATAGGTTTACTTCCGGATGTCGTTAAAAACGCGGTATTAAAATCAATGGCGCTGGATCATAGCAAAATTGCCCGAGCCCGTCTTAGTACGAATGACGATTATCAATTGCCTACTGCAAATACCTGCCAATACGGGAAATTCATTACCTTCGTAAAGCCCGACTATTTTACTTGGTCTTTCATGTTCCCGCGAACTCCCTTAAAATGAATCCAAATTTTCAAACGGGTTGAAAACATGGCTCAGGTTATTGTGACAGATCCCGCTCGGGATTATCTTGCACAACTTATCGAAAAACAGGACGTGGAAGGCATGGGCGTACGTATCTTCGTGACCCAGCCCGGCACCAAAAACGCCGAAACCTGTCTGGCCTACTGCCCGCCTAACGAAGTAGTACCGACGGACGAGCAGGTAGATCTGGACAAGTTCATCCTGTATCTGGACCACAATTCCGTGCCCTTCCTCGAAGAGGCCTACGTGGATTACTCCAAGGACCAGATGGGTGGGCAGCTCACCATCAAGGCACCAAACGCAAAAGTGCCCAAGATTGATGACGACGCACCTCTGCCGGATCGGGTGAACTACATACTCGCTTCCGAGATCAATCCGAATCTGGCCGCCCATGGCGGCGAGGTGTCCCTTGTGGAGATCGTCGACGAATCCGTGGCCGTGCTGCGTTTCGGTGGCGGTTGCCAGGGTTGCTCGGCAGTCAGCCTGACCCTGAAGCAGGGCGTGGAATCAACCTTGAAAGAGCGGGTTCCGGAAATCACTGCAGTGCGTGATGTGACCGACCACTCCTACACCGAAAACGCCTACTACCAGTAAGTCCTTCCTGCCCGGTTTGCCGCGCCCTGCGGGGCGCGGCATCTATTCGGCCTGCCGCATTACCGCTTTCGCCATGGCTGCTCGGCCAATGTTGTGACATTTCAATTACTTCATCATTTGTCGCATACACAGCAACTGCAGGCAGGTACTATCCTGTCTGTCCGTTAACGGCATTATCACCGCCTAAAAACGGATTACACTCTTCTACCGGGGTCAAACTTGTTCGACGTTGCGCTTCTGTCAGTGCCTCTTATGGCGGCTGTTGTTGGTTGGCTGACCAACTGGCTGGCCATCCAGATGTCCTTCTATCCGGTGCAGTTCATCGGGGTGGGGCTGATAGGGTGGCAGGGCGTTATTCCCCGCAAAGCGGAAAAGATGGCGCATATCTGCATCGACAGGACGCTTCGGCAGTTCGGCGACCTCAACGCTGTCTACCAGAAGCTTGAACCGCAGCGCATCGTTGAGCAGGTGATTTCCCAGGTGACCCCGCGGATGGATGAGTACATCGATGAGGTTATGTACGAAATCCAGCCGGTCCTTTGGGACAACCTTCCGTTATTTGTCAGAAACCGGATTTATCAGTGGGCCCGTGAACAGCTGCCCTCCAGGGTAGAGGAGCTGGTGGAGGACTTTGGTGACGATCTGGACGAGTTGGTCGACCTCAAGGCTCTGCTCAGTCGCGAACTCGAAAAACATCCGGACATGATGAACCGGATTTTCCAGCAAGCCGGTGCGGTGGAGCTTCAGTCTGTGATCAACCGAGGTGCGGTTATCGGAGGCATTCTTGGCGCTCTCCTTGTGCCCTTATGGACCCGCTATCCGGAGACCTGGCTGCTGCCGCTGGGCGGCTTCGTGGTCGGTTTCGTGACCAACTGGATTGCCATCAACCTGATTTTCGCGCCGCTCAAGCCCCGACGAATCCTGTTTTGGAAGGTTCAGGGTTTGTTTTTGCGCAGGCAGCCAGAAATCAGTGATGTCTGGGCCAGGCTGGTGGCGGAGGAACTGATTACTGTAGAGAAGGTTGCCGACGCCATGATCAACGGCAGCCACGGTGACAGAACCCGTGCGATTATCCAGAAACACCTTCGCCCCTTACTGGACAACTCTGTCATCATGAAGCTGACGGCGCAGGTCACCGTTGGTATGACGGGTTACACCGAGCTCAAGAAAGCCATGAACCAGAAGGCGGTACTGGCTACGCGTGACGTGTTCAGTGACCCGGCTTTTAACCGTGAGCGGGCACCTGTGGTAGCCGAAGTTCTGTCCGGCCAGATGAAAGCGCTGAAACCCGATGAATTCCAGGACATCCTGCGCCCTGCGTTCCGGGAAGAAGAGGTCCAGTTGATGATTGTGGGCGGTATTTTTGGTGCCCTGGCAGGGTTACTCCAGTTCGTTTCCCTGAACTATCTGAATTTCTAGCCGGAATGAATCCCGTTATCGGGAGTACAAGGAGGAAGGCCATGCCTTTTTGGCTAACACTGACAATCCAGATTCTTGCAACCGTTGGCGCCGTGCTTGTCACTCTCTGGGGGTTCTGGCGTTTCGTGGTCCGTCCATACCTCGATGCCAGGGTGGCGGAACTGATTGAGGCCGGCCGGGAAATCGAACCGGCGGTGACTCGCGGTGTAAAAAAGGGTGTGGCAGATACCATCCGGGAACTGCCAGAAAGCGCCCTTGACGGCACCGTTAAAGAATCGACCCGCCAGTTCCTGAAATTTGGCTCTGGCCTGTTTGAGAACGGCCTGAGCAGCTTCCTTGGCAGTGCAGCGGACCTGGAACGCAACAGGCAGAAGGACGGCGCTGCCTCAAAGGACTCTAAAGACAGTTAGTTGGCCTTGGCAGCCCCGCAATCCTGCAGGCGGTCTTTGCAGGGGTGCCGGGAAACAGCTGCATCAGGTAGATGCTGTTCCCCTTATCCTCGCCGAGCGCTTCTTTGACCGCCTTCACAAACAGGCGATTAGAGGGTGGCGACATTTCATGCTCTTTATAAAAAGATCTAAGAAACTTTATGATTTCCCAGTGTTTTTCTGTGAGATCCACGTCGTCCTCGGCAGCGATGGCCGTCGCGACACCTTCGGTCCACGTCTGGGCGTCTTCAAGAAAGCCTTCGTTGTTTCGTTGTGGCATTGCATTACTGACCATGGTTTACCAACTGATTACCCGTTGTGCCTGCAATGAAAGCGTTACCATCTCCGCAAAGTCCACAGAACTGACGTTGCCGCTCAGATCTCCCAGTCCGCGCGCCTCGACGTCCGGAATGAGCGCAAAGACCTTGCTGGCGCCCGGCAGAAGGTTCCCGCGTGCCAGCAACAGCACGCCGTTGCCGGTCAGAAGAAGGCCGTCTTCTGCAGACATCATTTCAACGCACCGCGCGGCCCGGGGATGATCGGGGGATTTGTTCAATATGTGCAATGTCTGGATGTCAGTCATCTGAGCTAACCTGCAAATGCGGTGTGGTCATAGTCAGTGAGGAGATCGGCATCAGCATCTACCAGGGTGACGCCTTCAATCAGCGAATGCTCATCGAGGCCGTAGGCAATACAGGCAGCCCGATCAGCCAGGATCGCGTCCATGCCGAATATCGGTGCTGCAGCGAGATTCTTCTCCACAGACTTCTGTTCAATGCCTCCGGCGTGCTGAGTCTGTCTCAGCCAGTTAACGCCAGGCCCGGTGAATAGCAGGGATGCCGACTGGTCGAAGGCTGCCAGCGAAAACGCCATATCCAGTGCTTCCCGTCCGGTCCACGCGCCGTAGGGAGGCTGGTCAATCATGATCAGTGTGGTCATGGTCAGTCTCCAGCGTGGAAATAAAGCGTGCGCGTGGATTTGATTCGCCCCTCGACCCATTCTCCGAGGCCAGCGATTTCAAACGGGGCCCGAAGATTGGCCGAAGGCAATTCATAGCGTTTCTGTTCGGTTTCGTTGACGAGGCCACGACGCAGCGCGGAGGCAATGCATGCCACACCGGGAATCTTGTGCTGAGTCAGAAACCGGGACCATTCGTCTGGCCAGTGGATTTCGTCAGACGGCGGCGCGCAGAGCGCAGAGGCCAAATGGACCCCGTCACCGTAGAGGAACACCCGGTCAATCTGATGGCCAGCATCTACCGCTGCCTTCGCAAAGCCGAGAGCAGTCTGGGGCGCCTGAGACGAGTAGGGCGCGCCAGTAATTACCAGGGTAAAGGTTTCGGACATGGTTCCTGTTCGTTATAAGTCTGCAAGACAATGACTTTCAGTTTACCGAAAGCAAAAACCCCGGCAACTGCCGGGGTTTCGAAGCGGCTGATTCAGCCTGGTATCAATCTTCGCCACTGAACGCAGACAGCAGGTGCAGCAGGCTGACGAACAGGTTGTAGATGGATACATACAGACCAACAGTGGCGATGACGTAGTTACGCTCACCACCCTTGATGATCTGGCTGGTCTCGAACAGGATCATGATCGAAGCAAAGATCGTGAAGCCGGCGGACACTGCCAGATGCAGAACAGAGCTCTCCATCAGGAAGGCCAGAAGCATGGCACCGATCAGTACAAACGCACCAGCGGTCAGGAAGCTGGACATGAAGCTGAAGTCTTTCTTGGTGATGATGGCCGTGGCAGACAGACCAACAAACGCAACTGCGGTCAGTGTCAGCGCCTGGGCGACAATCGAGGAAGCGCCGGCAGCTACGAAGGCGCCAATGATCGGACCCAGGGTGTATCCCATGAACCCGGTCAGGGCGAAGGTAGTCACGATGCCCCAGGGGCTGTTTTTCAACTTATAGGTTGCGAACAGCAGCCCAATGTATCCCACGATGGTGATCAGGAAGCCCGGGTGGGTTCCGTTCATGTTCAGGAATGCTGTCAGCGCCGAAAAGGCGAGTGTCATGCCAAGCAGCATATAGGTGTTGCGCAACACCTTCATCGCATCATCGCTGATGCCTGTGGTCGCGCGCTCCGTCTGGGGAGTCGAATAGGCTCCCTGAGAGTTCTGAACGCCGAATCGTCTGTCTTCCATTGTCATCTCCGTTTATAACGACTGGATACTGGTTCCCATAATAGTGTCAGATACGCAACTTTCAATCATTTACGACAGGAAAACGTCTTCCGGATTCCATTAAAAACCGTTAATGTTGAAAAATGCGGCGGGTTTTATGCAGAGCGTTGACAGCACAGGCAATTCCGGTATCATGCTCACCGCTGTCGCAATGACGGCGAATGGAAAAACCGGTGGGCTGGCAGAGTGGCTGAATGCAGCGGTCTTGAAAACCGCCGAAGGTTAGTAGCCTTCCCGGGGTTCGAATCCCTGGCCCACCGCCATTTTTCCTCTTACCTTTCTTTCTTCCGAATCTCCTGTTCCCCACGTGATATTTCCCGTCATAACGACGTGGTTATCCCTACTTGGTTTGAAGCCAGTTAACCCTCATTATCCTTGCACAGAGACTATGAGAGGGTGTTATGGGCGAATTTCAGAATCATCAAACATCTGATACCGGTTCGGCCGAACGCCGGAACCGCAAGTTTTCCGTGTCCGCAAATCGGGGCAGGGCGAGCCATAAGGTGCGTTATGTGGAGGCTGGCGGCGCCGCCGTTGATACGGGCGAATGCACGTTCTGTCAGTCTGTACCGGATCTTTCAGAGGGCTTTGAAGGCAAGGAGGGAAACCGGGGCAGCTGACGCAGCCCCGGCTATAACTCGGGGGCGGATCAGAGATCCCGGCCCGGATAGATTGCTTCTTTCTGCTCGGCTGCCCGCTGCTGGCGAGCTGCCAGAGCCTCTGGCTCGTTCTTTGGCACCTGCCAGCCTTCCAGATTTTCCTCGATCAGTTTTACCAGGGCTTCGATGTGCCCGGGTGTGGCGTTCAGCGCTGTGATGTAGCTGAACCCTTCACCGCCGGCCTCCATGAAGTACTCACGGTTTTCTTCGTCGATTTCCTCAATGGTTTCGAGGCAATCGGATGAAAAGCCGGGGCAGAATACGTCGATGGATTTGACGCCTTTGCCTGGCAGGGACTTCAGGGTTTCATCCGTGTAGGGCTTGAGCCACTCTTCCTTGCCAAAGCGGGATTGGAACGTGGTCATGTAGTCCTCTTTGCTCAGGCCCAGCCGCTCAGCCAGCAGGCGAGACGTTTTGTGGCACTCGCAGTGATAAGGATCGCCCTTGGTCAGGTACTTGAGCGGCACGCCATGGTAGGAAAATACCAGCTTCTGGTTGCGTCCATGGTTGGCCCAGTGCGCCTCGATATGGCGCGCCATGGCTTCAATGTACGGAGGATAATCCGGGTAGTGAGAAATGAAACGGAAATCGGGCAGCCAGCGCCGTTTCGAGAAATCCTTGGCAATGGCATCGAAGGTGGAGGCCGAGGTCGACGCGGAGTATTGGGGGTAAAGTGGCAGAACCAGCAGTTTCCGTACGCCCTGTTCCTGCATCTCATCAAGAACCCGGGAAATTGAGGGGTTGCCGTAGCGCATCGCAAAGCCGACGACCACGTTAGGGCAGTACTTGCGCTTGAGTGCCTCTCGGATACCCTCAGCCTGCTTTGCAGTGTGCAGCAGCAGGGGAGAGCCCTCCGGCTGCCAGACGCTTGAGTAAGCCTCTGCGCTTCGCTTGGGACGAATTCTCAGGATCACACCGTGAAGGATCAGCCACCAGAGCGGCCGCGGCAATTCGACCACCCGGGGGTCCGAGAGAAATTCAGCCAGGTAGCGACGGAGGGCCGAGGTTGTTGGCGCATCCGGTGTCCCCAGGTTGGTAACCAGCACTCCCAATCGGTCAGACTGGTTGTGGCTGAAATTCTCTGAACCTTTGTATTGCATGCGGTAGATCCTGAACGTTGGTTAGGCGGTGGCAGTGTCAGCCTTTGTCGGCGGCCTGCTGCGCCATTCTTGGTGCAAGGCCGGAAATGTCGTAACCGGCGTTGCGTGCTTTGGTAAAAATCTCATCGGCTGATGTGTTTCTGGCCGCGCTCAGAGCCCAGAGCACGGTGCAGCGGGTCCCGGAACGACAGAATGCCAGTACGGGTTTTTCGGCGTCCCGGATCATCGGCGCGAAGCGGTTTACGTCGTCGTCAGTGATGTTTCCCGACTCCACCGGCATGTATACCCACTCAAGGCCCTGTTCCCTGGCGGCGGCTTCAATATCCGCCATGGCAGGCTGGCCCGGCTCTTCGTGGTCAGGGCGATTTGCTACGAGAGTCTTGAACCCCAGCTTCGCGGCTTCTGCCACGTCTTCAATGGAAATCTGCGGGGCTACCGAAATGTTGTCGTCGATTTTTCTGATATCCATGGATGTCGTTCTCCGAATCGGGTGGTGGAGCTGCCGCCATGATCGCACAGCCCCCGGGCTGTGTCAGAATGGCGGCGGGTAAATTTACAGAAAATACTTACACTTTCGCACGGTTGCGCTCAATGACTTCGAAAATGCCCATGCCCGCAACCATGGCCGCAACAAACACCGCCGCCTTGGTTTCACCGGCACCGAGCGCGACCAGTCCCGGCCCGGGGCAGAAGCCGGCGATACCCCAGCCAACGCCGAACATAAGACCCCCGAGTACCAATCGTTTATCGATATGGGCACTGGTGGGCATTTTCATGTGGAACCCGAGGAAGGAAAGGGTGCGCTTGCGGGCAACAGCAAACGCGACCACACCCACCATGATGGCGCCGCCCATCACAAACGCCAGTGAAGGATCCCAAAGGCCTGCGATATCAAGGAAGCCGAGCACCTTTTCAGGATTGGCCATGCCGGAAACGATAAGCCCCATTCCGAAGACAAGGCCAGCAAACAGAGAAGCAAGAGAAAATTTCATGGCGTCACACCCCCATCAGGTGACGAATCACGTACACGGTGACAAATCCGGCAGCCATGAAGCTCATCGTGACTGCCAGCGAGCGCAGCGATAGGCGGGACAGACCGCAAACCCCGTGTCCACTGGTACAGCCGGAACCATATCGGGTGCCGATCCCCACCAACAGCCCCGCAACAATGAGCGCGGGATAGCCGGCCTCGATTTCGATAGGGGGAAGCTCTGTAGCCAGTACCCAGACTGCCGGTGCACCAATCAGTCCGGCAAGGAACGCCACGCGCCAGGCAATATCGCCTTTTGCCGGTGAAAGAAGTCCGCCAAGAATGCCACTGATGCCTGCAATCCGCCCGTTGAGAAGCAGAAAGCTGGCGGCAGCTATGCCCACCAGTATGCCACCCGCCAACGCTGACCAGGGGGTGAAGTTACTCCACGCAATTTCAATCATCTGATACTCCGAATTTTATAGACTTTCATTTTGGAATAAGCATATATCTTGGGGCAATAATAACAAAAAAAAGCCCGGCAAAGGATGCCGGGCAGAGGCGTGCGAGTAGTATCCATGAAAGACTTCCAGACAAACCGGCATCAGCAGGGACGCCGGTATTGGGAAGTATTGACTATATTTTGAACACTTCAAGCGAGACTCACTTTCGTTTGAAAACATTTTTTCATATCGGATGCGTCTTTATACTGCCGCCTTTCGTTGCGCGGGTTCCAGGCCGACTGAAATCCGGGCCAAGCTGTAATACAATGGCGGTTAGAAAGAACTATCCGCACTCCCGAGGTTGTACATGTCTGACGAGAACGACAATAAGCCGGAGAATGATCCGCAACTGGCGGCAAAAATCAAGGGTTCAGCCCGCCAGATCTGGCTGGCCGGGTTGGGCGCCTATACCAAAGCCGAGGAAGATACTGGCCGTTTCTTCGAGCGTCTTGTGCAGGAAGGTGAGCAGCTCGAGAACAAAACCCGGGGCGTCGTCGAAAAGCAGATCAAGTCCGTGGAAGATCGGGTTGAAGGGGTTCGGGAGCGAGCCACTGGCACCTGGGATCGGCTTGAGCACATGTTTGATGAACGGGTGTCCGGTGCCCTGAGACGTCTGGGCATACATCGCCGTGAAGAAATCGAATCTATGGAGCGGCGTATTGAAGCCCTTGAATCAGAACTTGCCCGCCTGCGGAAACGTGCCGGTGACGACGAAGAATAACGTTACGGCTCAGAGATAATCCCGGCTCATCAGCCGGGCTTCCTCCCGGTCGGCCGGCGCAAGGTAGGGCAGCACCAGGTGCATCATCTGGTAAACACCCCGCCCCGGATCCACTGCCTCCCGGTCATCCAGGTGAGAGAGCGTATCGAAAGCACTCCAATAACAGGCGGTTAGCGTCAACTGCTCACAAAGAGAATCAAGCTCTTCCTGCTCAATCGCCATAATGCCCTGGCGTCGAAAGCTCTCGCAAATCGTCTTGAAAGCCAGTCTTTTCTTTTTCTGGATGCGCTTGAATCGTACCTGCAGCTGATCGTACCGGGACAACACGTTCACCAGATCCTGATAGAGGAACCGGTAGCGGGCTACGGTCTCGAACAGCAGGTGCAGAAAGAACCCCTGCTGGTCGAGGCTGATGTCGGCGTCTTCCGGAACCGCCAACAAGTCGACCATGTCGTGTTCGTACTGGTCGAAGATTTCCTCGACAATATCGCCTTTGCTCTTGAAGTGGTAATAGAGGTTACCCGGGCTGATATCCATCTCATCAGAGATCAGCAGGGTGGTGACATTGGGTTCGCCGACGGTGTTAAACAGCGCCAGGCTGGTCTGGAGTATACGGTCGCGGGTTTTGATTTTTTTCATATCGCGCCGGGCCAGCCCCTAGAGCTCGAAGCTCGCCCAGACCGGACAGTGGTCGGACGGCCTTTCCATGGCTCGAATGTCGTAGGAAACACCCGCTTTCCGGGCTTTGGGCAGCAGGCTGTCACTGGCCATGATCAGATCAATCCGCAGACCACGCTTGGGGTCTCGCTCGAAACCCTTGCTGCGGTAGTCAAACCAGCTGAAAGTGTCCGCTTCATCAGGATGAAGGTGCCGGAACACATCGGTATAACCGCGAGACTCGACCTGGCCCAGCCATTCCCGTTCCTCCGGGAGGAAAGAGCATTTACCGGTTCGTAGCCAGCGTTTGGCGTTGTCGGCGCCAATGCCAATGTCTTTATCGGTTGGAGAGATGTTCATATCCCCCATCACCACCACGTAGCCGCCCGCTTTCTTGAGCTCGTCCAGGTAACGCATCAGATCCCCGTAGAACTTCTCCTTGGCAGGAAACTTCACCGGATGGTCACGGCTTTCACCCTGGGGAAAATAGCCGTTGATCACCGTCAGCTTTTCGCCATTGACCGTGAAATGGCCGGTAATCAGCCTGCGCTGGGAATCCTCACCATCCCACGGGTAGCCTTTGACAACCTCCTCCGGCTCCGCTTTTGAGAGCAGGGCAACGCCATAGTGGGTTTTTTGCCCGTGGAAATGCACGTGGTAGCCAAGGTCCCGGATTGCTTCTACCGGAAAGTCGTCGTCCTGAACCTTGGTTTCCTGAAGGCCGATAAAATCCGGTGCGAGGGCGTCTATTACGGCTTCAAGCTGGTGCAGGCGGGTGCGGATACTGTTGACGTTGAAAGAGACGAACATCATTTCAAAATACTCTCCGGCGTTGATTCCCGTCGGAGTTTACCATACTGACCCCCGGGGTCTGCCTTGGCAGGGGCGACAGTTTCAGGGGGTCAGTTCACAATCCGGGGTGGTGTTCACTTTATAACGGATATGGGCGGTGTAGTTTTCATCCTGGTTTTTCCGGATATTGGTGAGGCCCAGATAGTCGGAAAGGGCACCCGAGTTGCTGTAACCCAGCACGATGGGGTCGACCAGGAAACGCAGCACCATGCCGGTAGGGCGTATCTGTACGACATGGTCAGCATTCACCCGGTCGTTCTCGACCCGTTCCAGAACGAAACCATAATGCTCGCCCCGGGTAGGTCCAAGAAACCGGAATTCAACCGGCTCGCCAGCCACAACACTCTGCCAATTCTGACGTACGAAGTTATCGAACCCGGCATCCACAACGGTAGTTTCCGGGTATGTCACCTCGAATTGCTCTGAATCGCCGCCTGGCGTCTGCCAGTCGATCATCAAAGTGTCGGGTGCAGTGTAGGTGATCTGCATTTCTTCACTGAATGTCGGCTGAACGAAGTCTACGGACGGACGCAGTACTGAAACCTCGTATTCAAGGTCTTTGCGGGCGAATGACTCGTCCGCGTCCGGTTTGAAGTAGGTCACCTCGTGTTGCCGGGGCCGGAATACGCCTTCCTCACAGGTACCATCAACGGAATGGCGCTCTTCGTAAATGACGTTGCCGTCTCCCGTGCTTGCGGTACCGATGAAACTGAAATCTGCGGCCGCGGCCGGCCCTGCGACTGCCAACAGCGCCACGTAAACTGACCAGGTAGCGCGTTTCATCGAACCAGCTCCGGGTAAAGCGTTTTGCGGGCGAAAAGCAGCAGCGGGAAGACAACCAGCCAGCCAAACCCGAGTGCAATCAGCGATGGCAGCAAGTCTGGCAGCTGCACTGCACCGAGCTGGCTCGCCGACCAATAGGCGAAGGGGCCGGCAAAGGGCGCAAGTACGAAGGGCAGCCAGGCTTTCTTGCTGATCCAGTCGAGGGAATGGCTCAGAGTCGTCATGAAGATGGCCCAGATGGCGACAAGCCAAGGGGGAGTGAGCATCACTTGTCCGGAGCCGTCGTCCAGAATGCCGGTCCGGAACCAGATGCCGTCCAGAACTGAGCCGACGACGGTTCCCAGGCCGATGAACTGAAGCTCGGTCATCCGGTTCTGGCTGACCAGGACAAAATGCAGCACCAGAAATATCACCACGATCCCGGCGCCGATCAGCCCGGGATAAAACACGCAGGCAAACCAGCCTGCCTGGAACAGCAGGAAATTAAGAACGTTACGGGCAGTTTCGGAGGCGATCATACGCTCAAGATGTTCTCGCGTTTGTTGCCGGGCTTGGCGAACACCAGCTGCGCAACGCCAATGGCCCGCTCGCTGAAGCCCGCTTCACAATAGGCAAAGTAAAAGTGCCACAGGCGCCGGAATCCTTCGTCGTAACCCATCGACTCCAGCTTGTCCCGCTGGGCCATGAACCGGTCGCACCAGTCGTGAAGGGTCCTGGCATAGTGGAAGCCGGTATCCTCGGCATGGGTGAGTACCAGCTTGCTTTCTTTTCGAACCGATTCGAGGATGGCTCCGAAAGAGGGAATAAAGCTCCCCGGGAAGATAAATCGCTGGATAAAATCAACGTTTTTCAAAGCTCTCTGGTACCGCTGCTCCGGCATGTTAATGGCCTGCACCAGAGCCAACCCGTCGGGCTTCAACAGGGCGTTAATTTGGGAGAAATAGCTGTTGAGAAACTGAGGGCCAACGGCTTCAATCATCTCGATGGAAACAAGTTTGTCGAATTGCCCCTGGAGGTCCCGGTAATCGTCAAACAGTAGGGTAATCTGGTCCTCCAGCCCCTCTTTCTGGACCCGTTCTTTCGCGAGCTCCAGCTGCTCTCTGGAAATGGTCGTCGTGGTGACATGACAGCCATAGTGTTTGGCGGCATGGATCGCAAAGCCGCCCCAGCCGGTGCCGATTTCAATCACCTTGTCCCCGGGCTGGAGGTCCAGCTTCCGGCAGATGGTGTCCAGTTTGTGCACAGCCGCTTCTTCAAGGCTCGATTCGGCGCTGGGATAGATCGCCGACGAGTACATCATGGTTGGGTCGAGGAAGGTCTCGAACAGGTCGTTACCCAGATCGTAATGGGCGCTGATGTTTTTCCGGGAGCCTTCTTTCGTATTACGGTTCAGCCAGTGCAGGCCTTTCAGGGCAGGTTTGGTAACCCAGCTGAACCGGTCTTCAAACTCATTCATACGGTCGACGTTGCGGGTAAAGAAGCGGAGCAGGGCAACCAGATCGGGCGTCGACCAGTCCCCGGCAACGTACGCTTCTGCTGCGCCAACGCTTCCGCCCGTCAGCAGGTCCCGCCAGGTGCTGTGATCGTGGATAATCAGCTCTGCCGGCTGGTACTGGCTATTGCCGTCTCCGAATACAAGGTCTTCAAACCCGGATTCCTTCACCGTCAACTGGCCTTCGCCCAGTAAGCGGAGCTGCTGAATCACCAGGGTCCTCGCAAACCGGCTGAGCGCCGGAAGGCTGCCAGAGTCGGATGACGTGTTTTCAACCGAAGTATTCAGGTTCTCCATGAGCTTACCCTTCCACGAATCTTGTCATTGGTCTCGGAGCTGGTGACATCCAGCCCGGAATCATCATGCCCACGGCGGTAGGCGGTATCGTCTTCGGAAAGCTTGTCCGGGTGGGTATAGAACGGCGCACCTTTGAGCTTGAGGCGCAGGGCGTGCCAGTAAATACCTGCCACAACCTTGAATGCCTCGAGCGGAAACTTTCGAAGACTTCTGTGCACATCTTTACGAGTGAGAGGGGTACGTTGGACTACCAGAGTGGCATCAAAATGCTTGCGGCCCTCTTCCAGAACATTCATGTGAATTCTCAGATCAGGGCCCCGGAAACTGAATGTCCACTCGTAGTGCTGGTTCATGCCGTTGAACGGCGACACGTGAAAGCGTTTGCTAAAACCAAACTGTTCGGTGCGCCAGCCCGCCTGGTTCGGCTCTGCGCCGGTCGTCTCCAGGCAATAGGCATGACGGTCATGCCACGGGGTGTTGGTAATCTGGGCAACGATGACCTTTGGAACCACGCCATCCGCCGGGCACTCGCCGGCGCGGTAGCAGAAATAGAAGCTGACCGGATTGAACACGTAACCAAAGTAGCGCGGATGAGTAATCAGCTCGACTTCTCCATCCGGACGCCAGCCGGTGGCCCGTTCCACGTGGTCACGCACAGCCCCGGACAGGTCGCCTGTCTCCGGACGGAAGTAGTCCCTGCGCTTCAGAGACATCCAGTTGAAACGTTCCAGGGAAAATAGCGGGCTGATATCGGAAACCTGGTTCCACTCGTCGGTGTCCAGGGCCAGCATGCCGGTGCTGTAGCTGAATTCGTGTTGCACCGGGTACTTCCGCCTGTGCCGGACAGTACCCTCCAGCCATTGGCTGTTCACGGTCAAAGCTCCACCCCGAACGCTTCGGTGACCCGCAACGCGCTGCGAACGCCATCTTCGTGGAATCCGTTGAACCAGTAAGCACCACAGAAATGGGTTCGATTTTGGTTACCGATTTCGTCGTAGCGTTCCTGGGCTGCCACCGCGTCCAGTGTGAATACCGGATGGGCGTATTCGAAGCGCTTGATCACCTTTTCGGGGTCGATATCTCGGCTGCGATTGAGGGTCACACAGAAGGTTTCCGGGGCATCATGGAAGTTCTGTAGTATGTTCATGTTGTAGGTGACAGAAACCGGTTCAGTACTGTGGGTCGGAATAAAGTAGTTCCAGGCAGCCCATGCCCGGCGATTGTCCGGCAACACGCTGCTGTCTGTATGGAGCACGACATCGTTGTTCTGATAGGCCATGGCTCCGAGTATGTCCCGTTCCTTGTCGGTCGCGTCAGCGAGCATGGCAAGGGCCTGGTCGCTGTGGCAGCCAAAAATCACCTGGTCAAAGTGGTGTTCTTCGCCCCTGACAGTCACGGTTACACCGTCCTCATGGCGGACAACCCTGTCGACAGGGCTGTTCAGGTGCATGCCATCACCCAGCCGTTCCATCATCTTCTTCACGTACTGGGCAGACCCACCGGAAATCACCCGCCAGGTCGGGCGGTCATCCACAGACAGCATGCCGTGATTGTTGAAAAACTGCAGGAAGAACCGGATTGGAAACTGTTCCAGCACGATTTCCGGTGCTGACCAGATCGCCGCACCCATCGGAACAATGTAGTAGTTCCTGAAATAGCGGGAGTACCCGTTCCGGTTCAGGTATTCCCCCAGTGTTTCTTCGTTATTGATATTGCCGGCTTCAAGGTCTGCACGGGTTTCCTTGTTAAAGCGCAGAATCTCCCTCACCATTTTCAGGAACGGCAGGTTGAAAAGATTCTTTCGCTGGGCAAACAGGGTATTCAGGCTGGTGCCGTTATACTGCAGGCCGGTGCTGCTGCAGTCCACGCTGAAGCTCATGTCGCTGACTTCCGATGGAACTCCCAGCCGCTCCATCAGTTTGATGAAATTCGGGTAGGTCCAGTCGTTGAATACGATGAAGCCGGTATTCACCGGCCAGGTCCGGCCACCGGCTTCGACCTGTTCGGTGTTTGTGTGACCGCCGGCATAGTCACCCGCTTCAAAAACCTGAACATCGTGTTTCTCGGCCAAAAGCCAGGCAGCCGTGAGGCCGGAAACGCCGGCCCCAATGACAGCAATCCGCTGACGCTCACTACTCATCCATTATTTTCCTGTTCGGTGTTGCTTTTACGGGCCATAGAGGCCGACATACGGTCGATCAAGGGCCGGGGAAGGGCGCCCAGCGCTTTCAACATCCAGGTGAAGCGCTTGGGGAATGCAATCTCATTCTTGCCACGCGCGAGACCACTGACAATGCGCTCCGCCGCATCCTCTGCAGAAACTAGAAAGGGCATTGGAAAATCGTTCCGATCGGTCAATGGTGTCTTGACGAATCCGGGGGAAACCACCACAACATCGATCCCTTCGGCGTCAAGGTCTGCCCGGAGTGCATGGGCAAAATAGGTCAGCGCCGCCTTGGAAGCGCCGTACCCTTCAGCCCGGCCAAAAGGGAACCACCAGGCGGAAGAGCTGACGATCACGAGGGTCGCCGGCTGGCCTTTAGCCCGGCTGCGCCTGAGGGCCGGCAGAGCAATATCGAGACACCGCGCCGTGCCAATCACATTGGTGTGAATGTTCTTCTCGATAACGTCACTGTTGTAGTGCGCTATCTCCAGATATTCACAGGTGCCGGCGTTCAGTATCACCATGTTCAGGTCGCCGTGATTTTCCAGCGTACCTGCAATGGCCTGGAGATCTTCTTTGCTGGTGGTGTCTGCAGCCGCCGGTATAATCCGGTCTGGCGCTGCAGAAGCCAGTTCTTCGAGAGCACCCTGTCGGCGGCCGGTAATCACAAGCCGGTGACCACCGCGTGCCAGGGCACGGGTAACGGATTCGCCAATGCCTGAACTGGCGCCGGTAATCCAGATATTCGAGGTTTCCTGAAGTCGATCACTCATCCTGCCTGATCCTTGATCCAGCGAATGGCCCTGCCAATCACCGGCAGGTTTTCGTAGAGCATTTCCCCGGCGTCAAAGTAATCACGGTGGTAGCACACCATCCCGTCCCGGATTTCGAGGTGGCTGATGCCCTGCACCTGGACTTCACGCCCCTTGCGAAGGCGCTTGTGACGAAGGTGCATAACCCAGGGCAAGGCGGCAAACTCACCGTGAACCACGGCTTCACCGAATTCAAAGCGACAGGAGATGACATTCGCATAGGCCCCGGCGAAATAGTGGGTCAGCTCATCCAGGCCCGATACGGTGCTCAGTGGGTCCTGGAACCGGATATCCTCGCTGTAGACCCGGGAGAGCTTGTTCAGATTACCCTTGTCGAGTTCGTTGAACAGCGCTCTGAAATTATCGAGCGTTGCCGGCACCGCCGAATTACGCGTACCTACTTCGATCTTTGAGGCGGTTGTCATTGCCTGCTCCTCCTCATTTTATCCAGTTCGCGTGTTTCTTCCTGAATGTGCTTGGGTATCGGGTTGAGCTCCCAGATGATGCCAAGCTTCGACATCAGCCATAGCCCGTACCAGGTGATGTCAATTTCATACCACCGGAACCCCTGGCGAACAGATTGCGGCCAGCGGTGGTGATTGTTGTGCCATCCCTCGCCCAGGGTAAGCAGGGCGAGCCAGAAGTTGTTCCGGCTGTCGTCCGACGTTTCAAATCGGCGCTTGCCCCACACATGGGACAAAGAGTTGATGGATACCGTGGCGTGAAACAGCACGACGGTCGAAATGAAGAATCCCCAGACAAGCATCTGCAGACCGTTGGTCCCCAACCCCGGAGCCCACGCGGCCAAAGCCTCGCCCAGCGCGTAGATACCAACGGCGGCGAGAGCCGGTACCAGAGCGTCAAACCGGTTAATCAGCCTGAGTTCCGGGAATTTCAGCCAGTCCCGAACCCGACGTTCGTCGGTCGCAAAGCCGGCGTCACAAGTGAACCATCCCATGTGGGACCACCAGAATCCGCCCTGATGGGGCGAGTGCAGGTCCTGAACATCATCGGAGTGCTGATGATGGTGGCGGTGGTGGGCAGCCCACCAGAGCGGACCGCGTTGGGCCGCGCTGGCGCCGAGCACCGCGAATACAAACTGGGCAGGCCTGCTGGTCTTGAACGTCTTGTGGGCAAAATAACGATGGTAGAATCCGGTAATCGCAAACATCCGCACTAGGAAGAAAGCAATCGCGAATCCGATGGCGAATGCGCTTACGCCGGTGTAAAACGCCAGAAGGCAGGCCAGATGGAGCGCAATGAACGGAATAACGCGTAAAAAATTGAATGATCGGGACGTGGTGTCTATGTGATCCGAACCTGCTTCGGAATCGAACCACCTCAGAATGTTTGTAAGCCAATGTTGCATTCGGGTCATACCCTGATTGCCCTTTCTCTTTAATGGAATCTTGATCGCACACTCAGTCTTGATGCCGCTGGTGTTTCATGGAGAGTAGTACGATCTCACTACTGTAATTGGATGCACGATAAACCATGTTTAATCAAACCTTTGATTCGTCACTTATACGCCGTATCGCCATTGTCGGTTCAGGCCTCTCCGGGCTGACCGCCGCTATCCAGCTGCGCGGTCTCGGCCATGACGTTACGGTCTTCGAAAAAAGCCGGGGACCGGGTGGCAGGCTCGCTGCGAAGCGGGTAACCGGCGGATCAGCGGATATGGGCGCGCAGTACTTCACCTCCCGGAACCCGGATTTCCTGCCGTTTCTCCGTAAATTTGCAGGCCCTGAAAGCTTCGGACCGTGGAAAGGCCGGTTTGGTTTCCAGACGAATGCTGATAAATGGGAGTCCTTCCCTGAGGAGACCCGTTACGTCGGTATTCCCCGCATGACAGCGATTACCCGGGCCCTGTCCGGACACGCTCACGTTGTTACCGAGACACGCGTTGCCAGATTGGCCCGAAACGACCAGTCCTGGTCGCTCTTTTCCACCGCCGGCTCGCACCTCGGCGATTTTGATGCAGTTATCGTTACCGCGCCTCCGGCACAAGCCCGGGAGTTGCTGGCGGACAGTGGCCTCGACGCTCTGGCCTCCCACCTGGACGAGCCGGTGAGCCGGGTTCTGCCATGCTGGGCCGTTGCCGCCCACTTCCCGGTATCCCCCTGGCCGCATCACGAAGGCATGCGCTGCAAGCACCCGGCGCTGTTCTGGGTGGCCAACAACTCCAGCAAGCCCGGTCGAGACGACGAGGGCCAGTGGTGGGTTTTGCACGCCAGCCCAGCCTGGACCGAAGACAATGTGGATACACCAGCCGAGGAAGTGGCCGAAAAACTGTTGGCTGCGTTTCGTGAAACGACCGGCTTCGATACCGGTCCGGACGACGTGGTTACCCATCGCTGGCTCTACGCGCGCTCTGAAGGCGGAGAACATCCTGGCCATCTTTGGTTCCCGGATTACAAGATCGGGCTCGCAGGCGACTGGCTCAGTGGCGGCCGGGTAGAAGGCGCGTTCGACAGTGCCTGCGGACTGGTTGCCGAACTGACGACCGCTCCCACTACTCAGTGAGAGACTCCTGGTTACCGGTGGTCACATCGGGCCGGGTGTAGAAATGCGTGATGGTGCCGTCACTGAACTTGCTGAAGAAGGCGCTGACGTCGGTGATCTTCTTCAGCGACCGGGTGCGGTGGATAGGTTCGCGGACGAGCACCTTGATGCCGTTGAAGTTGTCCTGAATGTTCGAGAAGCGCGCCCGCATCGAACAGGTCACTACCTGGGCAGGGCTGAGAGAAAGCTCTTCGGCCAACCATGCGCTATGACGTTCGATCCCCCTGGCTGAGAGGTCTTCCCGGGTATCCAGATGGTTCAGTTTCACCCGGTTTACAATGCAGAACGAGAAACTCTTCGGGTGCTTGCGGGCCACTTTCCGAAACGCCTCCCAGAAGAAGTTGTCGGTCAGTTCTGCAAAGTAGGCCATATCGCTCAGGCAGGTATCCACCCATTCAAAGTTCTCCGGGTCATCGAGCACTTCGTTGATCGCTTCCCGAAGCAGCCAGTCAAAGCCCAGCGCGGTCTTGTGGGCGTAAACCTTGCGGTACATCTGGTGGCGACTGTAGACAAAGTCCTCGAGCGCCCCCAGTCCTTTCTGGGTTATGGCCAGCCCCAGCCAGGGTTCGGACACATCCCATCCAAAACGCAGGTTGCTCAGAAGGTGGTCCAGATTGAAACCGCCAATGGTTACCGAAGAGTGAAAGCCGTCCCGCAGCATGTAATCGGCCCGGTCAGCGTCGATTTCGCCGGATACAATCGATGACAGCAGATCCATCACCAGCCCGGGTATGTTTTCGCTGAGCGGTGATCCCGCCGCGGCATCCCCTCCCGCAATAAAGGCCCAGAATGTGCGGGCATGACGACAGAACGTCTCGCTGGGTTTTACGTCCGTCGTTTCCATAATGCCGATAACGTCCCGGGCGAAAAGCCCGGCACTTTCGAGATCCACCGCCATGAGCACATCGTGGGCGACACGCACGGAATAATGTTCGTGTTCCAGCTCATCGGGTTCTTCCGGGTGGTAGGCGGAATAATCCACGCCGCGCCACAGAGCCCGGAAGCGGCCGGGACGGGACATCAGTTCCCGAATGCGCCGGGCCTGGGTGAACTGATGGGAAAAACTTGAATGCCCGCTGTCATGCAGAAGACAGCCCAACCGGATGGTTTTGGCCAGATAGTCGATGGCGTCGAGCTGGCTCAGGCTCAGGTCGGTTTGCTCGCTGAGCTGGCGCTCCCTGAGGTAGGCGTCGATCATCGAGCGGAACATGCGCGTGCCCACATGCATCACACCAATACTGTGCAGAAAGCGGGAATGGGTTGCGCCGGGAAAGACCAGGCTCAGGATGTCGTTCTGGCAGATGTTTCGCAGTCGCTGGAACAGTGGGTGATCAATCACCTGGATCTCGTGCCGGTAAAGCGGAATGCCTCCGTGAACCGGATCCATGATCAGCTTGTCATAGGCTCCGAGTAGATCGTTTACGGCACGTCGCATCAGATGGAATCCTCCGATTTCATGAACTTGGCCTTGTTATATCACAGGGGCGTGCCAGAATAGGCTTAATCAAGCCAATTTATCGTTTATCGCTGGTAGTTTAGGGCAGTCGCCATGACCTCGCGCACCGAGCGCATACTTATAATAGACGCCGATGAAAAGGCCCGTACGGATCTCGCCCGTTACCTTGAAGCGAGGGGGTTCTACGTGACCGGCTACCGGGATCTCGCCAGCGCCAAGGCGCTTTTTGACGATAACATTCCCGATGTCATCTTTGCAGACCTGCCTCCGGAGTCCATCCGGGATCTCGCCAATCGCCTGGAAGAAGCCGAAACATTCACGCCGATCGTCGCCTGTTCGTCCAGCGAGTCCAGCGCCGATGTGGTCAGCGCCCTCAGGGCCGGGGCGGCGGATTTTGTCCTCAAACCCTGCAACGACGACAAGGGCGCACTGGACGACGTTATCGGGAAATTGTTCGACCGGGTCCGGGTCAACCGGCTGAATCAGCTTTACCGGCAGGAGCTTGAAGAGGCAAATCGTGACCTGCGGGACGGCATCGCCGAGCTGCGGGCAGACCAGCGTGCCGGCCGAAAGGTCCAGTTACGGATGCTTCCGGAGCACGAACAGGTGATGAGTGGCCTGCACGTGGACCACATGATCAAGCCATCGCTCTACCTGAGCGGTGATTTTCTGGATTACTTCCGTATTTCCGACGACAAGGTTCTGGTGTACATCGCCGATGTCTCCGGCCATGGCGCCAGTTCCGCGTTTGTAACCGTATTGCTGAAGAACCTGACCAACCGCTTGCAGCGAAACCTTCGCCGGGGCTCCAGTGAAGATATCCTGTACCCGGACCGATTCCTGGAACGCATCAATTCCGAGTTGCTGGATACCGGCCTCGGTAAACACGTAACCGTATTCGTTGGCATTATTTCCCTGAGCGAACGTAAATTGAATTATGCAGTCGGCGCCCATTTCCCGATGCCTATCCTGTCCTTTGAAGGTGGGGAGGCTGCGTTTCTCGAGGGAAGCGGGCTTCCGGTAGGGCTGTTTGAGACGCCGGAATGGGAAGTGTATGAGGTTCCCCTGAACAAACCGTTTCATCTGACCCTGTTTTCGGATGGAATTCTGGAAGTTATCCGGGAAAAGGGACTGGATGAAAAGGAGCGGACACTACTTGAACTCGTATCGGGAGGTCGTCACACTATCGCCTCTCTGAACGAGGCTCTGCATCTGGAACAGATCACAGAGCTGCCGGACGATATCGCTATCGTATCGGTAACTGATACCATGAACGGATCAGATAACACCCCGTCGAATTAGTGGCAGTGTGAAACATGGCTGGTTACAAGATCCTGCAAGCTGAAAAACAGGGCATCTACGTCCTGAAGTTTATTGGGGAAATCCGGCTGAACCTGTGTTCGACGCTGGACAATCTGGTTGAGTCCATCACCCAGGACCCGGAGTTCAAGACCGTGGTGATCGACCTGACCGAGACCGAGATTATCGACAGCACCACACTCGGACTGCTTGCCAAAATCGCCATGGCGGCCCAGAAACAGAGCAACTTCCTGCCCACACTTATTTCGACCAATCCCGATATTACCCGCATTATCACTTCCATGGGTTTCGACAAGATCTTTATTATTGTGCGAGAACCCGCGTCCCGAATTGAAGAGCTTGAAGAGATTCCCGTACTCAGGGCCAGCGAACAGCAGGTTCGAGACAAGGTTCTTGATGCCCATAAAGTGCTGATGGGCCTGAACAGCCGAAACAGGGAAGAATTCAAGAATCTGGTGCGCGCTCTGGAATGTGAAGAGCCCGGTTAACTGCGCCGCCCTGGTGCGACATTGCCGGTATCACACCTGATCTGACAGAACGGAAGAACTATGTCTGAACAATCGACGCCCCGGAACACGGAGGCAGCCGCGCCAGTACATGATGTGGCGGTTCTGGGCGGTGGCAGTTTTGGTACTGCCATGGCCAAGGTGCTGGGTGAAAACGGTCACCGTGTTCATTTCTGGATGCGTGGCAAAGCCCAGGCCGAAGAGATCCGCAGCACCCGAATCAATAGCCGCTACATGCCAGGCATTGAGCTGACCGGTGACATTCAGCCCACCACAGACCTGGCGGACGCTGTCAGCAAGGCCGAGATCGTCTTTGTTGCCATTCCGAGCAAAGCCTTTCGGGCCGTTATCCGCGAGAACAGCGACAAATTCCGCGACGAGCAAATTGTCATCAGCCTCACCAAGGGGATTGAAGAGCACGGCTTCAAACTGATGAGCGAGATTCTGCAGGAAGAGATCCCTCGTTGTCGTACTGGTGTGCTCAGTGGCCCCAACCTGGCTGGTGAAATCGTAAACCGGGATCTGACCGCCACTGTTATTGCCGCCAAGGATCCGGATGTACGCCGCTCGGTTCAGGACCTCCTTGGGTGCGAGTATTTTCGCGTTTACGCGAACGTGGATGTGTATGGCGTGGAACTCGCCGGGGCACTGAAGAACATCTATGCGATTGTTGCGGGTCTTGCCTCCGCCCTGGAAATGGGTGAGAACGCCAAGGCCATGCTGATTACCCGCGGTCTTGCAGAGATGAGCCGGTTTGCCGTCAGCCTCGGCGCCAACCCAATGACATTCATGGGGCTGGCGGGTGTCGGTGATCTGATCGTGACCTGCACCTCATCCAAGAGCCGGAACTTTCGAGTGGGTTATGCCGTTGGCCAGGGCCAGAAACTGGACGATGCCGTGGCGGAGCTCGGGCAGGTGGCCGAAGGTATCTATACCCTGAAGCTCGTCAAGCAGAAAGCCGAGGCCATCGGGATCTACATGCCACTGGTTCGTGGGCTTTACGAGATCCTCTATGACAACGCTTCAATCAAGGCGGTCATCAATAGCCTCATGATGTCGGTCCAGAATTCCGACGTAGAATTTATACTGCCGCGGACCATCAGCCAGTAACAGGCCCGCTGAACCGGGACCAGGCCGGAAAGGAGAGAGCCCTTGCAACTGCTCATCATGCGCCATGGGGAAGCTGGCTGGCATACGCTGGATCAGGAACGTGAACTGACAGAGGCCGGCCGGCTTGGCGTGGCTGAGGTTGCCGCTCGCATCGCGGAGTCGCCCTGGCGACCGAAGCTGGTCTGGAGCAGCCCCTATGTGCGGGCCAGGCAAACGGCGGTGATCGTTTCCGAAATTCTCAATTGTCCCGTTGAAGAAAAGATGTTTATCACTCCGGACGACGACCCGGCAGCCTGCCTTGATGCATTGATTGAGCATCACGAATCACCCCTGTTGATCGTTTCCCACATGCCCCTGGTGGGAGGGCTTGCCACGCTTCTGGTTGACGCACACCGCCGGGGCATTCCGTTCATGACCTCCCAGGCCGTCATGCTGGATATGCCAGTAGTCGGTCCCGGTTGCGCTGACTTGAAAGCCCAGTTTCTGCCCTGATATCGCCAGTAAGTAATTTCTGAATCCTCAAATCCGAGCCCGACTATGTACAGCTTTCCAATCGACTACGTGGAGCCGGTCTTCCGGCCTCCCAGTGAAGCCAAGTCACTGATCCTGCCGGTCACCAACGGCTGCTCCTGGAACAAGTGCACGTTTTGCGATTAGTAGAATTAAATTTCTGTACTAAAAACCCCTTAAAAATCCCCAATAGCTCCTAATCCGCACTTTCTTTTTTTCTTTAAGCACACTATAGTGCTATTAAAAATATACTACAAATACGAGAAAAATGTGCTTAATAGTGTTTGTGTGGAAGCGAACATCAGAATGGATAACACCGGACTCCAGGTCAGTCTTCCGGTAATCGTGACGCACGATGGCCTGCTGAGAAGTTATCTGGACTATTTGATCGTCCATCGGAATAAGTCACGGAGTTGGAAAGACAGAAGCGCCTTCGCAGTCCGGCTTTTGATCGATTACACGAAGCAAAATGAGGGCTGCTTCGATAAACCTTATGAACTTTTTCGAGAGTTTTCCAACAGCCTTTACACGGGAACGATTGGCGAGGACGGTAATGACCCCAGTTGGTTGCGCTGGAAACCACGCTCAGATAACGATGCGGCCTTTTTGATCAAGCTCATTACAAGTTACACCGACTGGTTGGCTCGCCAACACGAAGAAAAAAAATTCCAGATAAACCCGAAGGTCAAACCAACTCGTTACGAGGAATGGATGGGGTTGGCAGCCCACTATCAGAAAAAGCGCCGTGCCTTTTTATCCCATCTTTGGGCAAACAATCCGGATCCCTCTTATTCTCGATATGTCATGCCCAGGAAGGTTTCTGGCTCTAAGGGTACCGAAAGCAAGAAAAGTTTTCCGGAAGGACGGATTGATGATTTGCTTTGGGATGGATTCGTTCGATACGGCTTCGAGACCAGCGATAGGATTCATGAGCGGCTCGACCTAAAAAATGTACTGATCACGATGCTGATGCACTATGGAGGGCTGCGCCTTAGCGAATGCTTTCACCTTTGGGTAGAAGACATTATCCCCTGGGAAGATGGAACGGCGCTTGTAAAAGTCTTTCACCCCGACAAAGGAAAAGTCGGTCAGAACAGCCCAAGCAGGCGAGAAGAACTGCGTCAGCGGTTCGGCCTAAAGCCGCGATTCGAGTACCCGAAATCCCACACCCTGCATGCGGGCTGGAAAGATCCGAAAGAAGACAATGAAAATAGGCACTTCTTACAGGTTTGGTGGTTTCCACAATCTGCGGGCGAAACCTTCAATGAGTTATGGCGGCTTTACCTGACCTATCAGCGGTATTCGGACGATGACAATCATCCGTTTGCGTTTACAACACGCACTGGGGCTCCTCACTCGATCAAAGGCTACAACCAGTCGCTCAAAAGAGCAGTAGAACGAATCGGCCTGCCATTCTCAAAAGAAGCTGGAACGACGGCCCATGCCCATCGTCACTCATACGGGCAGGCGTTGTCTGACGCCAAATCCAGCTCCCTGATCATTAAAAATGCTCTCCATCATAAATCGATAGAAAGTCAGCAAGTATACACCGAACTGTCCGAGAAACAGATGCGAGCGCACTTGAAGAGGCTCTCACCCGAACAGCACTCGATATCTGCCATTTCGAAGGGAATTTCACATGACGACTAAATACGCCACCTACGCCGAAGCGTGCGAGGCCGCGCAGAAGTTGGGTTTTAAGACGGCGGCAGAATACCAAAAGGGCTATAAGGAAGACGACAGGCTGCGAAGAATGCCGGACAAAGCCTACCCAGATGAGTGGGTAAGCTGGCCTCATTTTCTCCGTAATGCACAACAAAAATACATTACCCTCGACGAAGCGTCAGCGGCCGCACGGGCGCTGGGTTTGATGAGTCAGAAAGAATACTACATGGGGTATAAAGATGACCCCAAACTGCCGAGTAGCCCCGAACAGTCCTACCCCAATGAGTGGGTGGGCTGGTACGAGTTTTTGGGTACAGAGCGTCCGGTTGAGAAATACTCCACCCTGGCCGAAGCATCAGAGGCCGCGCGGGCGCTAGGTTTCAAGAGCCAGAAAGAATACAACACGGGGTATCGAGACGATCCCAAGCTCTCGCGCACTCCCCAGCAGTCCTACCCCGATGAGTGGGTGGGCTGGTACGAGTTTTTGGGAACAGAGCGTCCGGTTGAGAAATACGCCACCGTGGCCGAAGCGTCACAGGCCGCGAGGGCGCTAGGTTTCAAGAGTTCGAAAGAATATCGGGCGGGGTACCGGGACGATCCAAAGCTTCCGCACCTTCCCCAGCAGTCCTACCCGGATGAGTGGGTGGACTGGTGCGAGTTTTTGGGAACAGAGCGTCCGGCTGAGAAATATGCCACCTTGGCCGAAGCGTCTCAGGCCGCGCAGGCGCAAGGTTTCAAAAGTATAAATAAATACCAGGCGGGGTATCGGAACGACCCCAAGCTGCCGGGTCGCCCCGACCAGGTGTACGCCGATGAGTGGGTAGGCTGGTTTAGCTTTTTGGGAAACGAAAGCGCGTTCGATCCAGAATTACTCACCGTTTATCCGAGGTTCTGGGAAGCAATCCAGAGATATGTGGAAGCAGGGACCAACCAAAACACTAAATACTATCAGTTAAGAGCCTTCTTAAAAGACGTTGTTGCGAAGCAAAACCTACCTGACAATCCCGGCGCCATGCTGTCGAAGGACATACCGTTCAACGAACGCATTTATGAGGCGTTCGTCCAGTCGACGGGAGATACCCAAAAAAGGACAAGGCACAACATTTGTGCGGATTTCTTTGACTGGGCTTTAGACACCTATTGTTCCGATGAGGACGATGAGGGCGTGCTGCTTCTCTTGCCAGGATATCGCAACCCATTGCGGACCGTTCTCAAAGGCTACTTGGACCAGTTGCCAACCATAAGACGCAGCGAGTCCAACAAACCGCCGCTCCCAATGGACTCTATCGTCCGCGCCAGAAAGCATCTGATTCCTTCGGAGATCAAATCTTTCCGCGATCTGCATCAGTTACATTGCTTTTTGGAGGACTGCTGGTTTGAGTGCGATCCCGAATTAATTGATGAGACCGATCCAAACTGCATTTATCGGACCGTGACTAAGGATCGTAGAAAGTCGGATGGTGAGCGGTATTTTGAGGAGGCCGTCGAACTCTGGTCGCCGGTCAAGGTTGTGGCGAACTACATGTTGTTGTCGATGCCGCTGCGCGGGCAGCAAATCTGTTGGCTGGACAGTGGCGAGGGCGACGAGATCATTCCTGTCTGGCACGACGGTGAGGTTCGATGGGTCAAAAATACCAGTCATCTTGCCACTCCGAAGCGCAACCAGGGCTTCCTGCGAAGAGGCGAAGACGGGGAACTGAGTTCCTACATCACGACGAACAAAACCGGAAAGAAACTCGGGGGCTACAGCGTGCCCTATATGCCCGATGACCTGGCCTACTGGGTGATCCAATTACGGGAATGGCAAGCCAAGTACAACCCAATCGAAAGGTTAACCCCTTGGACTGCAATCAAACTTCGACAAAAAACTAACAAGGACATCCTCAAGAGAAGGGGGACGCAGGCGTTTTTGTTTCGCGATCCGGCTTCGTTGGCTTGCGAAGACAAAGTTTCGCCCATGTTCACGACAACCGCCTTCGCACGCACCTTGCCTGCGTTGCTATTCTATAGCCAGAAACTAGGGGAAGACCTCGCTGAGAAAATTGAGAAAAAGAACAGTGTGGAGTACAAGAGCCAATTTACCCCCCACGCTCTGCGGGTCAGCCTGATTACGGCGTACATTGTCGATGGGGGAATGCCCATCACTGTGATCTCAAAGTTGGTTGGCCATGCGTCACTCGTAATGACAATTTACTACACGAAAGTTGGCCATAGCCTGATGCGAAAGGAGTTGGCTGCTGCCGAGAAACGGGCGATCGAACAAAGTCTGGACCGCTACCAGGACCTCATCATCCAGAAGAAGATTGATGAGGCTCGACCAGAGCTCATTGCCACAGATCGAACCACTCTGGATCAGTGTTTGAATTCGGACTGGCCGGCCGCCGCCTTTCAATTGATGAGTATCGGAATTTGTCCCGTGGGCGGAGCCAAGTGTGACGAAGGTGGTGAACCATTGGTCGAGCGGAAGGCCGAGGCTTTTTACGCGCCGGTTCCCAGTGGCTATCTGGGAACGAGAAACTGCCCCCGATGCCGGTTCTTCATCACGGGCCCAGCTTTCCTTGGGGGCTTATCGGCCATCGCCAACGAAGTCATTCTCGAAATTAACGTCATCCGCAAGGAATACCACGAGCTGGAGGAACAAAGGCAGGCGTTCGATGACGAGCGGTACGATGCCGAGAGTGCAGGCAAGGTGTTTGGGAACGCAAGAAAACTCAAAAAAGTCACTGCTGCTTACGAAGAAAAAGCCAAAAAACTCGACATGCTGGCGTGCGACCTCCAGCACTTATACCGGCTCATCACTCAATCTACGGCACTCTTGAGCAAAACTGAGACGGATAAACAGCAATTGATTGTCAGCGAAAATTACGTGGAAATGGGCATGCATCTGGAAGAGCAGCAAAGCGATTTCAGGCTATTGGCTGAAGTTTGCGCGAACGCCGAAATCTACGAAAGCGCGAGTGCGTCCAGAGCACAGCCTTTGCTCAGTCAGATGTTAGATAAACTTGCTGACACCAATGGGATCGCTCCGGCAATGTTCAGGCTAACCGAAGACCAACAGCTCAAGGCTGCCAACCAGGTTGTTCAATTGCTTATGAAGGAAACAGGGAATGACTGGCACCTTGCTGACAGGTTGGTGAACGGTCAAATCTCGCTGGAAGACCTGGCTGAACCATTGAGATTCGCTGACATACGCAAAGAGATCGAATCGGTCATGAATGGGTCTCTGAAATTCGCGTTAGGAATCGAGAGCTGCCATGAGTGATCCAAACGAAGTCTACGAGGCGGTACTGAGCCAACTAAAAAGCGCTCGCTCAAGAAAATCCCTGGAAGCACTGCATGAGGTCTGTCAGGAGCATCATAGCTCGGGTGCCGTTGATTTTAGAATCGCAACGATTGCCAAGCTCGGCGATAACCGTGGGGTTCCGAGTGCTCAAACGATCCGGAATAAAACGGGCGAACCGTATCGAGCTTTGATTGAAGCATGGCAGGCGCTTGGCGATCAGAAGAAAAAAGAAATCAAAGGTCGCATGACGCCGTCTGGGAAATATGATTGGGTGGATGATCTGGGAAACCCGACTCACCGTTACCTTGTCCTCGATTTGATTGCGCAAGTGCGTCACCTGAGAGCCGAAAATAAAGGGTTTGCGTCGATTAAAAAGCTGGAAATTGACTGCCGTTCCGGTTCGGAAGTTGCGGTTGAATCACAACTTCCAAATTTCCTGAGTCATGAGTTGGACGCACTGAAGGAAGCGATTTCTGATGAGTTCCTGATGCGACAGGGTTGGGTTCGAGGGGAACGTGGAAGTATCAAGGACCAAAACGGCAAGGTGATCTTCCGTAATGGCTTCGTTGACATCATTGAAAAAGTGCTGAGTTTAAAGCATGTCTAATGGACAAGAGAAAGCTCGCCAGAACCTCGTTGGCTTCCAACGCTGGGCGGCCACGCAAACGGACGAGGATTTTGAGCAAATCGTTCACCGGGGCCAGTTAAACCGTGGCGAGCTAGCGAAAGCCATTGGCATCGGCAAAAGCGCTCTGCGTCAGAATCCAGCCATCAAGGACGCACTGGAAACGTTAGAGCAAGGTCTACGTGAGCGGGGTGTACTGCCACCACTTACTCAGGAGGCTTCGGTTCAGAGGTCTCAACCTAAACGCTATGATCCCACGGTCAACCAGAAAGCTTTGGAGTCCCGGCGTCTCTCGGCACTGGAGCAGGAAAACATCGAGCTGAAAGCTCGTGTGGCAACCCTCGAAGCCAAGCTCAAACGTTACGGCGAGCTATCGGAGGTACTAACCGAGTTCGGGGTAGCGCCCGATGCATGAAGACTATTTTCGTGTTACCAGCTGCCAACACAGTGGCTCAAAGTATACGATCTTCACAGGCATCCCCATCAAAGCCGACAGTTACAAAATCAATTCGGGCAAATACATTGTCAGCATCCGATGCGAAAACCAGTCTCTACCGATCCAGCCTTCGGTGGGGCAGCAGTGGCGGGTTCGCGGCCAGCGGGCCCTTGAGGCCGTCCAGGCGGGCGATTATGAGCTTCAGCAGCATCTGTATAACGATCCGGCTGAGATGGAATGCACGCTGCCGGAAACGGGTGAAGCGCTCATTCGCTTCATCGCTACCGACAAAGCCTTCACTGGAATTGGTGAGTCGAAAGCTCGCGCCCTCTGGGAAGCCTTCGGGAGCGACCTGCACTCGTTGCTCCAAACGGACACGGAAGAGCACAGAGAGTGTCTTAGAGACGTTCTGAGCGACGCATCAATTGAAGCCCTGTATAACGGCTACGCCAAGTATCGGAATCTCGCACACGCGAACTGGCTCGCTTCACTGGGCATTCCGCTGCGTATTCAGCAGCGTATTCTCAAATATCACGATGAGCGCACTGTCGATATCCTAAAAGCCAATCCCTGGGCTCTGCTGGGCTTTGGGATGCCGTTCGCCGACATCGATACGATGTCCGAGCAATTGGGCTTTGAGAAATCAGCTCCGGTGAGGCTCGCAGCTGCCCTGGAAAGCGCAATCCGCAGGCAGGTCGAAAAAGGTCACACCTACGCAACGCATCAAGTTTTAAGGCCCGAGATCATAAAGCTTCTGGGCGATAAAGACCTGGTTGCCGAGGTCTTTGCCAATGGCTATCTCAATGGCCAGTTCATTCTCAGGCCACAGACCGGCACCTATCACCCGACTGCACAGATAATAATGGAATCGGTGGTCGCCAAGCGGCTCAAAACACTGGCAACCATCACGGACGAAGATGAATCCGTTTTCAAAGCACTGACCGAAGCCGCCCGGGAGTTGCCTTACGATCTTACTGAGCATCAACTGGAGGCGGTTGAATCCAGTCTCACCAACGGTGTGTCCTGCATTACGGGCGGTGCCGGTACTGGAAAAACCACGGTGCTTCGGACCGTATTAAAGGCTTACGCCGCACTGGGCTATGAAATACACGCCGTGGCGTTGTCTGGGCGGGCTGCCATGCGACTGCACGAAAGCATCGGTTTTTTCACCATGACGATTGCTCGCATGTTGCGGGAGGAGCCGATCTCACCCTCTCTGGTTCAGCCCAAGCACCTCTTGGTTATCGACGAAAGCAGCATGATCGACCTGCCGACCATGTACCGGATCGTCACGCACCTTGATCCGTCGGTACGTATTATTCTGACGGGCGACCCAAACCAACTGCCGCCCATAGGCTGTGGCAAAGTCCTCTCAGACATAATCGAATCTGGCGCAGTTGCCAATGTTGAGCTGAATATCGTGAAGCGTCAGGAAGGCTCAACGGGTATCCCTGAATACTCTGCCACCATCAACCGGGGCGATGTTCCTCCATCGTTATCATTTGGTGCAATCACGTTCCACGAGACGCCTCCGGAGCGTGTAGTCGATAAGTGCAAGACCCTGTATGCCGAATCCGCTCACAATACCCAGATTATCGGTGCAACGAAGGCCCTGGTTGGCGAGTTAAACCTGGAATGTCAACGGCTAATCAATCCAGGCGGCCAGAGGCTGGAGTTCAAGCTGCATGGGGATGATTTCTTTATTGATCTGAGGGTAGGCGACCCGATCCTATTCACTAGGAACAACTATACTGTCGGCATCCAGAACGGATCTCTTGGTGTCCTATCCTCAGCAGACCGCGCTTTTCAAGGCGACCAGGAGACATTTGGTGTCGTAACTCTGGATACCGGAGAGGAGATAGACATCACCGAGGATGTGTTCGACTGCATGGAACTTGGCTATGCGATCACGCTCCACAAGGCTCAGGGTAGCCAGTTCCCAAGAATTATCGTGGTAGTACAGAAGGGCCGCATTTCCGACCGAGCATGGCTTTACACCGCGATTACCCGCGCCGAGGCAGAAATCCATATTGTTGGGCAAGTTAGCGATTTCGAGGTAATAACAAAAGCGGAAAGCCATGCGAATCGGCGAGCGAGTTTTTTGAGAGAACTACTGACAGAGAGGAAAAGGGATTCGGGGGTTGTCTGACAGAGCACTACCCCCTCATCGCCGGTCGCGGCCAATGGGGCCTCAGGCTGTGCCGCATTTCCAGCTTAGCGGATCATCCCTGGTCCTTAAATACCTCTGGTGAATCGCCGCTTGCGGCGAGAAGGCAGAGCCCTGTTCCTGTTCATCAAATTGTGTTCATGAAAGCACTTGAAGCGATCCAAAACGTTTGTTTCTAAACAAAAGCGAACATTTGTCGCACCCCAAATCCCTGGCTTTTATGCTTTCTGAACCTGGTAAGAAAAAGCCCATCACGAACTTGACAGACGATCAAAAGGGCTGAAGGTTCCAGCACGTCGATCGCCAATGATGTGCGTGTAGATTTTGGTCGTTCGAATGTCGCTTGATCCGAGAATTTCCTCTGGCCAGGAGTGTCTAGTGGACCGGGGGGGTAAGTCCACTGAACTTTTTAGGAATGTCCGCAGCAACGGGGTAGAACGCATCTAAAGAGAAAGGGGCAGAAGATTCTTCATCAGCCCCTTTATTGTAAGCAATGCGGTCAGATCAGGACGCGAGCGCTTCTTCGTTCTTCGCGGGCTGGTGGTTTTTAACAAACGCCGCAATGTGGCCCGCCAGGTATTCAGCATCCTGACGGACTCCGGAGAAACGTCCGGATCCCCAGGTATGCAGCCATGGAAGGCCGATGAAATACAGGCCAGCCTGATGGGTGACACCGCGGACGTGTTGGGGGTGACCCTGTCCGTTGAACACCGGCGCATCCAGCCAGGCAAAGTCCGGCCGGAATCCGATGCACCAGATGATACTGGTGATTCCGCTTTCTGCGAGATTCAGTTCTGTACGCTCTCGTTCTGGTACCCAATCCGGTGTATATACCGAAGGCCCTTCTACAGTGTCGATACCCTGTTTCTCTATCCAGGCATCAATGCGGGCATTGATGTTGTTGAGGGTTGCGTCAGCTTTATCAAGCTTTGCTTCCAGGTCGGGCAAGAAAGTAAGGTTTTCACCGTCGTAGTCGGTCATCAGGCCAAAGAGCTCCATACCTTCTTTGGCGAACTTGCGAAGATCAATATCGCGTCCACCATCCCTGCCAGTCACGTAGTGATTGGTGTTGCTACGTACATTTTTCCCAAGCGGATGGTCACTTACAGACATTTCGTAATACCCCATGTCATCGAGCCATTCGACAACGTCTTTACCACGGTAAAAACGTGATACCCGGGGGGCATCGCCGGTTGCGAGGTAGACTTTCCGCCCGGCAAGGTAGAGGTCTTCTGCGATCTGAGCGCCAGACTGTCCCGAACCAACAACCAGTACAGCGCCTTCCGGCAGCTGTCCCGAATTTTTGTATTGCGCAGAGTGCAACTGGAGTACCGACTCAGGTAGCCGCTCAGCCATACGGGGTATCACCGGAACATGGTATCCGCCTGAAGCCACAACAACTTGGTCTGCGGTGTATTCACCGTCTGAGGTAGAAACATGATACAGACCGTCAGCATCGGTTCTTACAGTGTTTACTGACACGCCTTCACGAAGGGGGGCATCCAGCTTTTCAACAAACCGTTCCAGATAGCCAATGATTTCCTGGCGGGTCATGAAACCGTGAGGATCATCCCCATCATAGGGATGGCCTGGCAAGTCGCATTGCCAGTTGGGCGTCACCAGGGTAAATGAATCCCAGCGCTCGTTTTTCCAGCCATGTACGGCGGTGTTCTTTTCGAAAACCAGATGATCCAGCCCCATTTCCTTGAGGTAGTAACTCATGGACAGGCCAGCCTGTCCGCCGCCAATGACGAGTACGGGGTAGTGTGATGGACCAGAAGAGTGAGTAATCATAGTGTTGTTCCTTTTCATTGTGCAATCGGGTGAGTGTCAGGACACGCTTACGATTTCGATTCGTGGGTTGTCGGCACTTTCGAACTGTGCCGCTTTGGATTTGATGGTGGACAATTGGTCCATGGCGCTGGAACAGAAATAACCAAATTTCTTTTCTACCCGGCCGCTAGCCGCGTTAAGCGCGGTTTCTGCCGTTTCCAGGAACTGGCTGAGAGGCATACTCTGGCCGGAACTGAAGTGTTCGCGGACAACTGTTGAGGGTGAATAGCAGCTGTCTTCTGAGCCATCGGGCCATCGAATACAAAAATTGATAGCAGGCATACTTTAGTCCTCGAATGTCATGTTTTCGGCTGAAGGTTGGCGGGTAAGCCCGGTCAACGAAGAGGTATTGAGATCCCAGAAGAGCTGTTCTTCCTGCCCTTGTGTGACCCACAGTTGGTTGGTGTCTGTAATTGCACCAATTGCAGCGGCGCTGATATTCCGTTTATGAAAACGGTCAAGCAGTGCTGGTAGTGAAGCGGCATCTGTCGTCAGGATGTAGCCAAAGCTAGGAAAGGCGCAGAGCCAGTCTTTCCAGTTAACACCGGATGGTTTAGGTACGTTGTCCAGAGAGATGGCAGCCCCTACAGCAGAGCTTTCGAGCAGCATCAGGGACGTTCCCAGGAGACCCGCCTGGCTGATGTCTTTCGCCGCGGTGGCAAGGCGCTGGTCTGCTATTTCAGGCAATAGCGCGATATCGGCCCTTAGCTGATCCGGAGTAGCGGTGGTTGCTGCATTCCAGTTCAGGTATGGCTTTCGGAAGGCGCCGCGCAAATCGATGGCCGCGACAAGAATCTGGCCCGGCTGAGCGTTAAAGGCGGATAGAAGAGTCCGGCTCCGGCCAAGAATCCCGACAGCCAACTGTGGTTGATTGGCCCTGAGATTCGTATGGCCACCTACAATGGGCACCCCGAAGGTGTCGGCTGCCGCTGTCATGCCCTCCAGAATCAGCCGGGCATTGTCGCTGTCATGGTTCCACAATGCATTCACGACGGCCTGAGGGTGTCCGCCCATGGCTGCGATGTCACTGATATTGACCATGACGCCGCACCAGCCCGCAAACCAGGGGTCGGATTCTACAAAGTCGTTGAGAAAGCCCTCCATGGCAAGCAGGGAATACCCTCCGGCGTTCGGAATGGCAGCTGCATCATCCCCGTTCGGGTGCCAACCCTCGGGCAGGGGCCGAAGCCTCGGGGCCAGCTGGCTAATATCCTGTTTCTGTGAAATTCCGGCATATTGACGGACGTGTCTCAGGGTATGTTCAAGGCTGCAGGTATGGTTCATGATTAAACTCCCTGCAAAACAGTGCGTTGACGAGCTCCTGCCAACGGGTTCGCCATTAACATACCGGTCAGCTGAGGGGCGAGTTCTGTAGCTTCATGGCGCTGTTTGGCCCTGAGTACGAAGCCGCTGAACGGAGTGTGGCAAGGCGGATAGAAGGTAAGATCTGCCTCCATGGAGACATGGGCGCGACCGTAAACCATTTTTTGGGCAAGGGTGTGCCAGTGTAGGCGCCGAAAAAGTTCCTCGTTTTGTGCCTGTACCGTTGCAAGGAAAGATTGGCACCCCAGCGCGTGGGCACTGGACACAGCCAGTTTGATCAGTGTCGACCCGATATTGCCATGGGCCCGGTACGATGGATCGACTGCCAGTCTTGAACCATACCAAAGCCCGGGGCTTTCCTCGTGGATGCGTACAGTACCGACAACCCGTTCATGCCACCCACCGTATCCGCCCAGAGCGACAAGTAATTGGGCAGTCTGATCCTTCTGGTCCAGATCATCGCCCTCGAACAGGGACTGCTCGTCGCAGAATACCCGCTTTCGCAGCGCGTAGGCTTCATCCTTTTCCCAATCCAGACTGGCCCATTTGATGGTGTATTCGGAGTAGTCAGGTTGATGGCTTGAGTTCATCGTAATCACTCCCTTGTGCCTTAGTGCTCGTATTTTGAGAGCGTTGAACATGCGCCGCAGCGCCCGCATCCCGCCTTGATATCGCTCGATAACAATCGTGCGGCACGCAGACGTTTGCCAAGAGGTGCGAGAATGGATTCCATGAATTGGCTGCTTGGCGGTGGAATATCCTCAAGAGGGGTGCCGGAAATCGGTACGAAAGGCACTACGAAAGGGTATACGCCGATAGCGATGAGCTCTTCGCTGATCGCTAGAATTGATTCGCGGCTATCACCCAGGCCCGCAAGGATGTAGGTGCTGACCTGACCTCGTCCAAATACCTTTACCGCTTCTCTGAAGGCATCCATGTATTCCTCAATCGATACTTCAGATTTGCCAGGCATCAGGTCTTTTCGCCGTTCGGGCGTAACCACCTCAAGGTGCATTCCGAGGGTGTCTACACCTGCATCTTTGAGCTTCTGGTACCAGACGGGGTCCCGGGGAGGCTCGCATTGGGCCTGGATCGGTATGTCTACCACGTTGCGCACCGCAGCTGCGCTTTCGCACAGTACCGCCGCCCCGCGATCACTAGTTGCGGGTGTTCCGGTGGTCATCACCATGTGCTTGACGCCATCCAGCTCCACTGCCGCCCGGGCTACTTCCGCCAGTTGTTCCGGGGATTTATGGGCAACAGTACGGCCGGCCAGCAGGGACTGGCCAATCGAACAGAACTTGCAGGCTTTGCGACGGCTCTCATAGCGAATACAGGTTTGTAGAACCGTGGTCGCAAGTACGTCTTTGCTATGCAGGGTGGCAATATGGGAATAGGGAATGCCATCAGACGTTTCCAGATCATAAAATCGTGGGGTATTTGAAAACGTGATATCGGTGATGGGAATCTGATCCCGTAGAAGCGTGTGCCCTTCATCCGCTGATTCTATGCTGAACGGTGAACTCCACGCAGATTGGGTATAGATGGGTACCATCACCGTTGTACCATCCACGGTGATGGCCTGGTGGTCGGAAGGTCCGGCACCGCCTCGACGGCTTAAATGGTCGCCGGCCACACCCTGCATTCTGAGACCCCGGGTTTGTAGCTCAGTAATCAATTGATTCGATGGTTTTGCCAGGCTCATCATCGGCTCCTTGGAATCGTTCGGTTTCAGCTGTTTGAGATAACGCATGGCTGTAGCGGGCAGGTTTGTCGTTGATCGCAAGGCTGAGCAGTTCCGGGCGCGCATAGTGTCCGACGGAATCCATCATCCGCTTGCGTTTGGTGATCAATGAAAAGTCCAGATCCGCTATCACCAGGCCTTCACCAGACCTCATAGGCTCGGCCAGATGCTTTCCTTCCGGTGAAATAATGGCGGTGTTGCAGCCATCCCGAAGGGCTTTCTGTAGCTTTTCGTCTGGAGTAATGGATTCGATCTGATCGTCCGTTAACCATCCCGTGGCGTTGACGACGAAGCAGCCGGACTCAAGCGCATGGTGGCGTATGGTTGCTTCAATCTGATCCGCGAAAACCGGTCCTACCAGAGAGCCGGGGAACTGGCTGCAGTGAATCTGTTCGTGCTGGGTCATCAGGGCGTAGCGCGCTAACGGGTTGTAGTGCTCCCAGCAGGCGAGGGCACCAACCTTTCCTGCGGCGGTATCCACCACTTTCAGGCCTGATGCGTCACCCTGACCCCAGATCATTCGTTCATGGTAGGTAGGCGTGATTTTCCTGCGCTTCAGAGCAAGTTTGCCGTCCGCATCGAAAATGAGCTGGGTGTTATAGAGAGAACCGTTATCGCGCTCGTTTACACCGAGAACAACAACCATCTTGCAGGCCCGCGCTCTTTCCGAAACGGCATCCGTGATCGGACCCGGGACCGTAACCGCTTCCTCATATAAACGGAGATGTTCCGGCCCACAGGCTACTGCCGGGTATACAAAAGAGAAGTATGGGTAGTAGGGCACAAAGGTTTCCGGGAAGACGATAAGTTCGACTCCCTTGGCTGCTGCCTCATCGATTGCATCCAGAACCCGGGCCAAAGTGCCGGCGGCACTTTCCAGGTCTGGAGCAATCTGGACAGCAGCGGCCCTTACAGTTTTAGGCTGTGTCATGACCGCTGCGCTCCTTTATACCGTCCAGGTATCGATGATCACTGCATTGTCGCGGACGTGAAGAAGCTTCAGGTCAAGTACGTCAAGCGGATTGATCGGGCGGATACCTTCAATCAGAGAGGGTTCACCGTGTCCATAAAGGGCTTGAAGAGCGAAGCGGCAGGCGTACACTTTCCCGCCCTCAGCCATGAACTTTTTGAGCTGGTTGTTGAAGTTGAGGTGGCCTGGGAACGCTTCGTCTCCGATGGTTGGGAAGCCTCGCTGAAGACCGAGGGTTACACCGGGACCGTAAAGCAGAATGGATGTTTCATAGCCTTTCCGTTGCAGGCGCGTGGCCTGCAGCATGTTTACGAAACCGATGGAACCTTCAAAAGCGACCGTATGGAAAGTCACCAGTGCCTTTTCTCCGGGTTCAGCTTTAACGTCCTCGAATACTTTCTCTTCATAGTCGACGAAAAAATCACCGTTTTTATGCAGTTCTTGAGTTACTTTGGGCATCTGGTTGCTCCTTAATTGTTTCAGGTATCGAGTGGCCCCTTTACGAAAAATTTCGCAGGGCACGAAGCTGAATGAGCAACCGGTATGCCAATTGATGGCACCTGAAAAGCAATCAATATGCAATCAATCAGCTCGCTCTAATCGAAAAACAATCAAAATTTCTTTAACCTCTCGTTGCTCGCCCTGTAGGAGTTCATCTACGGTTTATCGGGATAGTGCTGTTTTGCCCCATGATCGTGCGGTTTGACGCAAAACGGTGCGATCAGAACGTAGCTATCCACTTCAGGAAGCAATCTTTTGGTGGCAGTGATACGATCAATTGCTATGAATTGAATGAGGGACAGGCAGAGGCATGAATACCTTTGAATTGGAGCGCTGGGCGACACGGCTGGCAAGCGACCGGGGAAAGCCAGCATACCGGCTCATTTCTGATTTGATCGCAGAAGACATCGATAGCGGTCGTTTCCAGCCCCGTGACAAATTGCCCACTCTTCGGGATCTGGCAACGGCTGTAGGCATCAACTACACGACGGCTGCCAGGGCTTATAACGAAGCCAAAATACGAGGTCTTATAGACTCCCATCCAGGCTCAGGGACTTTTGTTAAAGGACGGGCCGCAAAGGTTCGTCTGTCCGGTGGCTATGAAATGACAATGAACCTGACGGTCGAGCCATCAATCCCGACTCTTGTAGAGCAAATGCGCGAAAGTGCTATCGGCGTGCTGGCACAACGGGATGTTTATTCACTCCTCCGATACCAGGCATTTGGTGGCGGCCAGCGAGACAAGGAAGCGGCACTTCAATGGCTCGACAGGCGTTTGCTTGATGCGCGTTTGGAAAATGTCATTGTGTGCCCCGGTATCCATAGTGCGCTTCTCGGATTGCTCACCCAATTGGTTGCGCCAGGGCAGGTGGTTTGTGTTGAGAGCCTGGCCTATCCCGGCATTAAAGCTATAGCCGCCCAACTCGGGATTACGCTGCATTCGCTTGAGCGTGATGCAGATGGCCCACTGGTGACTCCGTTTGAGGAAATATGTAAACAAGGGCAGGTTGCTGCGCTCTATCTGAACCCGACGATCCAAAATCCGACCACGACAACGATCCCTCAGGGGCGACGCGAAGCTCTTGCTGATGTTGCACTCCGCTATAGCATTCCGATTATTGAGGACGATGCGTACACGCTGTTGAGTGATGACCCCGTTGTGGCGATGGCAGATTTGGCGCCTGAACTTACCTACTATATAACCGGTACATCCAAATGCCTTGGCCCGGGATTTCGCTCAGCATTCCTGCATGCGCCAGGCAAACGTCAGGCGCAAAGGGCTGCGGGTGCCATGAGGGCTCTCTCTGTGATGTCGAGCCCGATAACTGACGCATTTGTGACTCAGTGGATATTGGACGGCACTGCTGATGCGGTTATCCGGGCTGTCCGCACCGAAGCTATTTCCAGGCTGAGGTTGGCTGAGCAGTATCTTGGCCGCAATCGGATGGCATCAGCCGAAGGCGCTTTTCATATGTGGTTGAAGATCCCTAAAGCTTCAAACTGGAACCCATCAGAACTGGCCGTAGAATTGCGAGGGCACGGCGTCAGTGCTGTTGCGAGCGCAGCATTTTCAACTGATAACAATCCACCTGATACGTTGCGAATATGCTTTGGTGGCCCGATCAGCCGTGATGACTGGGAGGAAGGTTTGCAACAGGTATCGGAGTTGATCAATCAGCCCGCCCACCTGTCGTCATTGGCTCGCTAGAAAAGCAATTGAGATGTTCAAAGGTACTCACTCTGGTAGAGTAATGAACTCTTTGTCATCGCCGGGGATCAGTGGAAATCGATGCGCTTTCCAGTCGGCCCTGGCCTGATCGATCCTCTCCTTGCTAGTTGAAATGAAGTTCCAGTTCATCCGCCTTGGTTCGAACGGTTCGCCACCAATGATCGCGATTCGGGATTCTTTCAGGGCCATGACTTCAATACCTTGCTGCATTCCTAAATTTGCCATGGAGTACTCGGGAATCAGTGTGTCTTTGGCGGCAAGGGCACCTTAGCGATGATTTCGAACAGGTCGTGTTGAAATTGCGGGTTGAACAGCTGAACAGCTTGGTGCGTGGTTTTTAGGGGCTGACGGCCATGAAGGTCTCCGGCTATACATGGGTTGGGCGTTTGCTTCTGGGCATCGTCGACACCTTCAAAGAGGAGGCTTCAAATCTGAACCCGCGCCCTCCGCTGCGGTAGCGCAAAGTGTTGTGAATATGGTCGCCGCGGGTCTGCAGTCGCTGCCTGCGTGTGAAGGCTTGCAATACAGGCTAAAACCACTCGAGATGCACCAACAGGATTTTCTAAAGCACCTTTTAGCCAATGACCCAGACACATCAGAATTACACCAATTAAAACCACCGCCGCTACCGGATTAGCAAAGTCGCTTGCCGGACGTCGTGCTACAGCCACCGCCGGTACAAACATCAGAATACTTTCGAAAATTTTTCTGCTCATAGAGATCCTCGAAGCTGGCTACGGTTTCAAATAATTATTCTCTCCAATCGGTTATGTATTCCTTTAGCAAGACTAGGTCTTCGTTGCGCTTACTAGTCAACAGGCTTCGGATAGCCTTGGGATCTCCGCCCATTACAGCTCTATAGAAATTCTCTGTTGCGTTTCGGTATTTGATCCATTGTCTCTGAGTATCGCGGAACTCTTCCGATGAAACCAAGGTACCGTTCACGCCAAATCTCATCCCGCTATTTGCTTTGATGGGTTCTACCCCATTATTGCGGACATTCCTAAAAAGAAGCTGATTTTTTCCAAGAGGAGGTTTTGGTCTATCGTCCTGAAGGTCCGCTTTGCGACCGAAGGTGACCCTACCTAAGCAGACAGCGGTTTAGCAAAAGGGGAGCAGGTCAAACCGAAAGATTAGGGGCGAGCAACAGGCATTTGTAGCAAGGAACGCTATTAAACAAAGTGCTTAATTTGCCGTATGTTTTGAAAGCAGCAGCCTGTAAAGTCGATATCACCTTTCGATATGGTTCCACCAATCGATTTTGAGGATTCAGCTGAAATACCTATTGTCTAGAGAGCGGCCGGGGGGGGGAGTGATTGTTTTGTGGACCAGCATCATCCATCAATTCTGCGATTACCGATCAACTCTCGAATGGCAGCTAGGCCCAAGCTTTGTGAACGATACAAAAGAACACTGCCATTCGAGCATTATTCGTCAGACACGTTCGATAAGCGTAGCAATGCCTTGGCCGACGCCGACACACATGGTGCACAGGGCGTAGCGGCCGCCGGTACGCTGCAGCTGGTGCGCGGCGGTCATCAGCAAGCGGGCGCCGGACATACCGAGGGGGTGGCCCAGGGCGATGGCGCCGCCGTTCGGGTTGACCCGGGGATCGTCGTCGGCGATACCCAGTTCCCGCATGACCGCCAGTCCCTGGGCGGCGAAGGCTTCGTTCAGCTCGATCACGTCGATGTCGTCGATGCCGATGCCCTGTTTTTCCAGCAGCTTGCGCACCGCCGGTACTGGGCCCACGCCCATGATGCGCGGCTCCACCCCAGCGGTGGCCATGCCGAGGATCTTCGCCATGGGTTTAAGGCCGTGGGCTTTCACTGCGGCTTCGCTGGCCACCAGCATGGCGGCGGCGCCGTCGTTGACGCCGGAGGCGTTGCCCGCGGTCACGCTGCCGCCGTCACGGAAGGGCGTCGGCAGCGCCGCCAGTTTTTCCAGGGTGCTGCTGCGCGGATGTTCGTCGGTGTCGAACACCAGCGGATCCTGCTTGCGGCGCGGAATGGACACCGGCACGATTTCCTCGGCAAAGACGCCAGCCTTCTGGGCCCGGGCGGTTTTTTCCTGGGACCGGAACGCGAACAGGTCCTGGTCTTCCCGGGACACCTGGAACTGCTCGGCCACGTTTTCCGCGGTCTCGGGCATGGAGTCGATGCCGTACTGCTGTTTCATCAGCGGATTCACAAAACGCCAGCCGATGGTGGTGTCCTCGATCTTCTGGCCACGGGAGAAGGCGCTGTCGGCCTTGCCCATAACGTAGGGCGCGCGGGACATGGATTCCACTCCACCGGCCAGCACGAGGTCCATCTCACCGGCACGAATGGCACGGAACGCGGTGCCGACCGCGTCCATGCCCGAGCCGCACAGGCGATTGAGTGTGGTGCCGGGCACCGAGGTGGGCAGACCGGCCAGCAGCGCCGACATGCGCGCCACGTTGCGGTTGTCCTCGCCGGCCTGGTTGGCCGAGCCCATCATGACCTCGTCGATGGCGGCCGGGTCCAGGTCGGGCGCCTGTGCCAGCACCGCCTTGAAGATGTGTGCTGCAAGGTCGTCCGGGCGGACGCCGGCCAGGGTGCCGCCGAAGCGGCCGATGGCGGAGCGCCGCGGGTGACAAAGGAATACATTCATTTCTATAAACCCTCTTTTTTCGGCTTGAAATCGATTACGCGTGTTTTTGAAATCAACGGACCAAAAATAACAGGTGGTTCAGAAATGCTTCAATGATATAAAATGTATAACATCTATGCCGATATTAAATATCTTAGGTTGTTGGCGAGGTTGTTACAGAGCAAAGCAGTTATTAAAAGAGAAGCTTGCCACTCCATCGCCCGTTTTCAACGTTTTGTCTGACCTGGTCATAGATGATCTCGATCAGCTTCCTGGTAGCAATTGAAACCGGGAGATTTCCTGGAGTAGCGATCGCCATGGCTCGATACAATTCAGGATTTACGATGGGGATGACGGCAACCTCGCGGCGTTCTGCCATTTCGCTTACAGTGGCAGAAGACAAAACGGTATAGCCCAGTTTCTGCTTGATTACTTCGCTCAGGAGAGGCCAGGCACTGACTTCAAATTCCAGATTAATTTTCTTATCTCGTCTTTTCGCCTCACTATCCATTCTCGACCTCAAGCCGTGTTTTTCTTCCGGCAAAATGAGCGGTAAATCCAGCACTTCGTCCAGGTCGATCGAGTCGAGTTGAGAGACCTCTGAATCGATCGGTGCCACCAAGAAAAATCGTTCGTCGATCAGGGGAGAATAACGCAGATGGGTGTTCTTTTTTTGATCATAGGTGAGTGCAAGATCCAGTTTCTGCTGGGATACCATTTGTTGGAGTGTACCGCTCATGGCGGACCTTACGGCCAGAGTGACGCGCGGGTAAAGCGTACGGAACTGCTTAACAATTTCAGCCGCCATTACATTGGACACCGTGGGTAGTAGGCCTAGATTAACTTGGCCGGTAACACTGCCGGAGACCGCTGCAACGTCTGCTTGTATCTGCTCTGCATCCTGCAAAAGGGATTTCGCGCGTTCGTATAGAACCTCTCCAGCCGCCGTCAATAAAACCCCGCGTCCGTGGCGGACAAACAACTCTGAATCAAGAGACTCTTCAAGCAATCGAATTTGGCGGCTCAATGCTGGTTGAGCAATGAACAACGCTTCAGATGCTCTACTGAAACTTCCCCGTTCGGCAATGGCGAGAAAGCTACTCAGTTGGCGTAGATCTAACTTGAGATTGGATGTCATGGCGTTCTTGAAGTGCTCGTTCCAGATTATTGCGCCCAGGCTCTCGCGCGTAGGCTTTTGTTCCCGCTACTCGTTAAATAATCATCCAGGCAGTGCAGAGCCGTCAGGGGCAGTATGCGGGGTCCGTTCAATCAATTTGGTCTCTGTAGTGTTTCCTCCTTTGCAAGTGGACTCAAGAAGAGTATCAGGTATGCCAAATGGATATAGAAAGTATAGAACTTATATAATAGATGGATTGTTTTTTGGGTGTTAACTTGAAGCTCTTCTCGATAATCAAAGCACGCAAAAATGCGAACGAGCCGAAAAACTATATCAGCCCTATGCGGAGGGTGCCATGGCACTAGATAGCGATACCTTGAATCAATTTGTAGACAGCGTTCGCCGTTATGTCCGGGATCGTCTGATTCCCTTGGAGACCCAAGTAGCGGAAGAAGACCGAATTCCTGATGAAGTTATCGATGAGATGAAAGAAATCGGACTATTTGGTCTCTCCATACCGGAAGAATTTGGCGGGTTAGGTCTGACGATGTCTGAAGAGGCCGCCATCATTCTTGAAATGGGCTATACCTCGCCCGTCTTCCGGTCGTGTTTTGGCACCAATGTGGGCATTGGTTCTCAAGGAATCATGATTGACGGTACTCCCGAACAAAAAGCCAAGTATTTGCCAAAACTTGCGACTGGTGAGCTTATTGGTTCGTTTGCGTTGACCGAAGCGGATGCCGGATCAGATGCCGGGTCAGTTATGACGACTGCTAGAAAGGATGGTGATTGCTACATCCTAAACGGCACGAAGCGATATATCACCAATGCGCCCCGCGCCGGAGTATTCACCGTGATGGCCCGAACCGGTACTCGGGAGGAAGGGGGACGTGGAGTGTCCGCATTTATCGTGGATGCTGATTCACCAGGTATTTCACTGGGAAAACCCGACAAAAAAATGGGGCAAAAAGGCGCTCAAACCTGCGACGTGATTTTTGACAATGTTGCCGTTCCCGCTTCCGCACTTATAGGCGGTAGAGAAGGGCAGGGTTTTAAAACGGCTATGAAAGTGTTGGATCGCGGTCGGCTCCATATCAGTGCGCTCAGTGTTGGGATCGCAAAACGTCTCATAGACGAGAGTGTTACCTACGCCACGCAGCGAAAGCAGTTCGGAACGGAAATAGCCAATTTCCAGCTGGTTCAAGCAATGCTGGCTGACAGCCAAACTGAATATTTCGCTGGGAAGTGCATGGTTCAGCAGACAGCTCGTTCTTACGATACTCGGGAGCCGGTTTCTATGGATGCTGCGAGTTGCAAACTATATTGCACAGAAATGGTCGGCCGGGTGGCTGATCGTGCTGTTCAGATACATGGTGGGGCCGGTTACATAAGTGAATATTGTGTTGAGCGTTTTTATCGGGATGTCCGGCTGTTTCGTTTGTATGAGGGAACATCCCAGATACAGCAACTGGTGATAGCAAAGCAAATGATAAGGAATGCTCAAGACTGAGGGCTATAAGGTGTCGGAAACTGAGGTGCGGATCAGTTGGAACCGCTCCTATGTTAGGAATCGGAGAAGTTGGCTTATGTTGGTTACATATCACCAGAGTGAAGATCTGGGTGTCATAACGATTAACAATCCACCTGTGAATGCATTGTCCCATCAGGTGAGGCTGGGCGTTATGGATGCGCTTGCCAAGTCGCAAGCAGACAATACGAGGGCGATTGTTATTCTTTGCGAAGGCCGCACGTTCAGCGCCGGCGCCGATATCAGCGAATTTGGTAGACCGGTTGCAGAGCCAACCTTACCGCAGTTGAATGCGGCTATCGAATCCTCGGAAAAGCCTGTTATCGCGGCACTTCAAGGGTCTGCTTTGGGAGGCGGGTTTGAGCTTGCCTTGAGTTGCCACTACCGGTGTGCGCTCCCTTCTGCTCAAGTCGGGCTGCCAGAGGTTACTTTGGGGCTGCTGCCGGGAGCCGGAGGAACTCAGCGCGTTCCTCGATTGATCGGTGTTAAAGCGGCCCTGGATCTGATGACCTCAGGCCAAAGAGTCGATGCCATGGAAGCCATGAAACTGGGGCTGATCGATCGTGTTGTAGACGGCGACCTCAGGGCCTCGACCTATGCTTACGCTCAAGAACTGCTTGCGAATGGCAAGCGCCTTCGACGAGTCCGTGACATCAATATTACGGAGAGTAGTTTCACGAAAGAGGAATTCGAAACGTATCGTCAGCAGTTGAACAAGCGAAAGCGGGGTCAGCAGGCTCCACAAAAAATTGTTAGTTGTGTAGAGGCGGCATTGAACAAGCCTTTTGATGAGGGGTTGCGCTATGAGCGTTCGTGTTTCATTGAGTGCACTCAGTCCGAACAAAGCTACGCTTTGAGGCACCTATTCTTTGCAGAAAGGCAAGCTCCCAAGGTCCCTCATCTTGACAGATCCGTTGGGTCTCGCACGGTTAAGAAAGTTGGGATAGTTGGCGCTGGTACGATGGGCGCGGGCATTGCGATGTCTTTTGCCAACGCCGGGATTCCTGTGACTCTCTTGGAAATTAGTGAGGAGGGCCTTGAAAGAGGCCTCTCGCTTATTGGCAGGAATTACGGCATTACCGTGAGTAAGGGAAAACTTTCGGAAGCCGAGGCTGCTGAACGGGAAGCGCTCATTGAGGGCTCTACTCAATACGAAGCCCTCTCGGATGCCGATGTGGTCATTGAGGCGGTTTTCGAAAGTATGGAAGTCAAAAAGGAAGTGTTTGGCCGCCTGGATGAAGTTTGTAAGAAGGGCGCGATCTTAGCTACTAATACTTCGTACCTCGATGTTAACGAAATTGCCGGTGCCGTATCTCGACCCCAAGATGTCGTTGGCCTTCATTTTTTCAGCCCTGCGAACGTTATGCGCTTGTTAGAGGTAGTCAAGGCTGACGATACCTCTGATGAGGTGATCGCGACGGCCATGGCTCTAGGGAAGCGTATTGGCAAAGTGCCGGTTTTAGCCGGTGTTTGTTATGGCTTTATTGGAAACCGGATGTTGAGACAGTACGCAAGGGAAGCTCAACTTTGCATGATCGAGGGCTCTGAACCTGCACAAATTGATGGGGTGTTGACGAAATTTGGTATGGCAATGGGCCCCCTGGCGGTCGGCGACTTGGCGGGGCTCGATATTGGATACAAAGCACGTCAGGCGCTCTCAGAAGAGCAAAAAGGTGATCCCCGGAGTTTCTGCATAGCTGACCGGCTAGTTGAGCTCGGGCGCCTGGGCCAGAAGACAGGAGCAGGTTACTATAGGTATGACTCAGATACGCGCGCTCGTACATCCGATCCATTTGTTCTCGATGTTATTGAAGAGCAAGCCCAGCAATACGGAATCAAACGTCGTTCCGTTCCTGATGAAGAAATCCTGGACCGACATCTTCTTGCGTTGATCAATGAAGGGTTTCGTATCCTTGATGAGGGTATCGCTCAGCGCCCAAGCGACATTGATGTTGTTTACGTACACGGCTACGGGTTCCCGCCTTATCGAGGCGGCCCGATGTTTTATGCGAGTCAGCGTGGGCTCGATCAAATTCTGAAAAGCATTGAGAAGCTCTACGAAGCCTCCGGGGAGAGCCACTGGATTCCGTCGAGGCTCCTAAAAGAGCTTGTTTCCAGCGGCCAAGGATTGGACGATTGGATGGCTCGACGGCTCTGAATCGATAAGAAAAAATTGGCGTCACCTGAAAAGTGAATATCCTGCATGGTGACGCCAAGCACGCTTGCCACTCACGGATCTCTATTTATGGTGCGTTTCGGTGAAAATGTTCCGGCTGCCGATCAATGAGCCGTCTAATAAAGTTCCAGACGTGGCGAACTCTTTTAAGCCGCAATAGATCTTCTGGAGCAGCGATCCAGAGGCTTCGGGTCAATAGCGGCTTATCTGGAAATACACTCACCAATTCAGGGTTGCGCGATGCAACATAGGGTGTGAGCAGTACTAGTCCGATGCCTGATGCGGCGGCTGCCTGCTGGGCCAGAACACTGGTTGTTGAGAAACAGCGGGCAGGGTTTGGTAGCAGCTCCTTCAGAATTTGATAGCGTTCACTGACGTAGCCCTCGTGCACGTAATCCACAAACTGATGGTGCTCAATATCTGATAGCTGGCGAATGGGAGGATGGGAGTCCCGATACTTTGTCGAGTAATAGAGGTAGTACTCGATTTGGGCCAGCCTCGCAATTTTGTAACGACCTGATTGGGGAGGCTCCAGTGTCACGAGAATCTCGACTTCCCGGGAAACAAGGCTAGGAAACTGTATCTGCGCCATCAATTCAACGTGAAGACGAGGGTGCTCCTTTTGGAGCTCCACTAAGTTCGGTGCCAGAACGTGGATTCCAAATGCTTCTGGTGTTCCTACCCGAACAGATCCCTCTATGACTTCGTTTTGATCCCCGCTCTCTTCAATACCCTCAAGCAGGGCGCTTTCCATTTTCTCGGCGTAGGGAATCATCAAGGTTCCCGCGTCGGTCAGCGTGTAGCCACTGCGCCTCCTGTCGAAAAGAACGACATCCAGACTAGCTTCCAGGCGATCAATCCTCCGAGAAACCGTGGAATGTTCAATACCTAGCTTTTCGCCAGCCTTCGAGATGGTTCCCAGTCTGGCAACCGTTAGAAAAACTCTTAAATCGTTCCATTCCGGATTCTTTTGCATGAGGGGTATTGTGCATCGATGCACATTAGGGGTGCAACGGTTTTCTTTCGGGACAAAAAGGAGACGGACATAATTGCGTCAACACATTGCATTAACTGCAGAGTGCTATGCAGTTTAATGCGTTACCCGGCCGAAACTCCCGAGGAAACAAAAATGACTGAAAGTACCAATCAGCGCTATCAAGGCTACCAATCCATCGAGTTCGACCGTCCTGCTGAGGGTGTGCTGCGATTAACCTTCTGCAAGCCCGAAAAAATGAATGCCCTCGATGCTCGAGGTCATGCCGAAGTTGCTGAGGTTTGGAGGGAGATCGACTCTGATCCTAGCGTGAGCGCAGTTATTTTGCGCGGCTCCGGACGTGCCTTTTCCGCCGGAGGCGACTTCGAAATGCTGGAAGGCATGATTGAGGATTTTAACGTTCGCGCCCGTGTTTGGCGCGAATCCAAGGACCTCGTTTACAACATCATAAACTGCTCAAAGCCCATTGTCTCAGCCATTCATGGACCTGCAGTGGGAGCTGGTCTTGTTGCTGCGCTCCTGGCAGACATATCCATAGCGGCAAAGACTGCTCGGATTGTTGATGGTCACACAAAACTCGGCGTAGCGCCGGGAGACCATGCTGCAATTATCTGGCCGCTGCTTTGCGGGATGGCTAAGGCCAAATACTACCTGATGCTTTGCGAACCTTTGACTGGTGAGGAGGCGGAATCCATGGGCCTGGTTTCGCTGAGCATAGAAGAGGGTGAGCTTCAGGAGAAGGCTCTGGAAGTCGCCCAAAAGCTGGCCAATGGAGCCCCGTCCGCTATTCGCTGGACCAAATATGCACTTAACAATTGGCTCCGTCAGGCAGGGCCAATTTTTGATACCTCACTGGCATTGGAATTCATGGGATTCGGAGGACCAGAAGCGCGAGAAGGTCTTTCTGCGTTGCTTGAAAAGCGTCCAGCCAACTTTTCTCAGAACTCCCCAATCTAGGGCCCCTTCCACGCCAGCTAAACATTAACGGCTAAAGGCGACTTAATGCATTCCATTTGGCCGAGGGAGAGAACGTGATGCCAGTCAGAAAAATAGCATTTGTTGGCGCCGGCAGCATGGGTGCGCCCATGGCTCGACGGGCGAGAGATGCCGGGTTCGATGTGATTGTGTGTGATCGAGACGAGCGAGTCCTTGACGCATTTTCGAAAGAAGGCACAGCAGTAACCACCGAGGCCGCAGAGTGTGCGACCGCTGACGTGATCATCGTGCTTTTGGCAAACGACACACAGATCATGCAGGTCATGCTTGGGGAAAACGGAATCGCCCAGGCAGTAACCGAGGCTCATTGTCCAATCGTTTGCATGATGAGCACAACGCTTCCCAGCACCTTGATGGCACTGAAAGAAGGGTTTGACGGAACCGGCATTGAGCTCATCGATGCCCCCATTAGCGGCGGTATCGTCGGAGCCCAGTCGGGAGACCTGACGATCATGGTGGGTGGAAGCGCCTCACCAGTTGAACAAGTTATGCCGTTGTTCGAAGTCCTGGGAAAACGCATTTTCCAGTGCGGTGACCTTGGTTCTGCGGAGGTCGTCAAGATCATCAATAACATGATTTGTGTTGCCAATATTTTTTTAACGGCAGAGGCAATCTCACTTGCTCAAGCACATGGAGTCAGCTTCGAGAAACTGGCTCCGATTCTGGCAGTAAGTACCGGACAAAATTTCTTAACGGTCGACGCAGCACGGGGCCGTGCACAGTACCACCAATGGGCCCGATCCGAAGAAGCTTATGCAGCTATTCATAGCGTCACTGGCAAAGATCTGCATTTGGCTCAGAAGCTGGCAGACCAGGCCGGAATCGACCTTAACCTGCTCCGAGATATTTCACGCTATGTGGATTCTGATGACCCCCAGTCAATGGAGCGCTGGATGAATATTGGTGGCTCCAACTAGTACCAGCATGATTCGAACCTAAAACACATAAGTGGTCGGGAACAGTATGAATAAAGTTTATGAGAGCCCAGCTGATGCTTTGGCTGGCGTTGTAAAAAGTGGCCAGACGCTCGCGGTAGGGGGCTTCGGTTTATGCGGCATTCCGGCAGCGTTGATCCAAGCGCTGCGCGATACAGGTGCTCGTGAACTTACATGTATCAGTAACAACGCAGGCGTGGACGACTTTGGCTTGGGAGTGCTGCTTCAGACTCACCAGGTGAAAAAAATGGTGTCCTCGTATGTTGGAGAGAACAAGGAATTCGCCCGTCAGTATCTGAATGGCGAATTAGAGCTTGAATTCAACCCCCAAGGCACGCTTGCCGAACGCTTGAGAGCGGGCGGAGCCGGCATTCCCGCTTTTTATACCAAGACGGGTGTCGGAACGGTGGTGTCGGAGAACAAAGAAACCCGTGTATTCAATGGCGAAACATACGTCATGGAAACAGCCCTCTCTGCAGATGTTTCCCTCATTAAAGCTCAGAAGGCCGATGTTTCAGGGAACCTCGTCTTTTCCGGAACCGCGTTGAACTTCAATCCCGAAGTCGCCATGGCCGGCACAATTACCATTGCCGAAGTCGAAGAGGTTGTCGGATTAGGCGAGCTGGACCCTGGCCACATTCACCTTCCCGGTATTTTTGTCGACCGAATCATTGTTGTTCCTGAGCCAGAGAAACGCATCGAACGACTTAATTATCGGCAACGCAATTCTTGAGGAAAAAATATGACTTGGACACACGAACAGATGGCTGCGCGCGCTGCTCAGGAACTTCGCGACGGGGACTATGTGAACTTGGGCATCGGATTGCCGACACAGGTCGTCAACCATGTCCCCGAGAATATGCAAGTATGGCTTCAATCCGAAAACGGGTTGATCGGGATTGGTCCGGCTCCGTTTGAAGATGAAATCGATCCGGACCTTATCGATGCCGCCAAGCAGACCGTGACTGTAGCGCCGGGCGGTTCCATTTGTTCCTCCTCTTTATCGTTCGCAATGATTCGAGGAGGGCACATGGACTTGACGATACTCGGGGGTATGGAGGTCAGTGCCTCCGGCGACCTCGCGAACTGGATGATCCCCGGCAAAATGGTGAAGGGGATGGGCGGCGCGATGGATCTGGTGGCAGGTGTACGTAGGGTGATTGTCCTGATGGAGCACCTGACGAAGGATGGACGCCCGAAGATCTTGAAGGAGTGCACCTTGCCTCTGACCGGGAAAGGCGTGGTCAGTGATGTCATTACCGACTATGGCGTATTCGAGGTGCGAGAGGAGGGGCTTGTCGTCAAGGAGTTAGCCGAAGGCGTTAGTCGCGCAGAACTCCAAGAAAAGACCGAAGCCGAGCTCATCTTTGAACTTATCTAACTAACGGATGTTCGGTGAGTGGAGAGACTCGCCGAACCTGTAAGTCATTGCATGGATTGCAAAAAAACTTAAGCGAAACACCAAGCGCTTTCATTAAAAACAATCAAACATAGGTGAACCAATGAACTCCAAGAAATCATTCTCAGTAAATCCTCTCAAAGCCTCTGCATACGCTGCCGTTTGTGCTTCTGTTTTGGCATTTTCCAGTTCCGCGGTCGCGCGTACGGAGCTTAGCATGGGGCATGTACTGTCCCCGGAATCCCACTACGGCGTCGGTGTCACTGCGTTCAAAGAGAAACTAGAGGATCTCAGTGACGGTGAGTTCCATGTGAAGACTTATCACAACGCGGCTCTCGGCGGGGAACGGGATCTGGTTGAGGGAATTCAATTCGGTACTGTTGACATTTCCCTCGTGACCACGTCTCCCGCTGCGAACTTTATTCCTGAGCTGTATGTTCTGGATTTGCCTTATCTTTTCGACAATTACGAACAGGCCCATTGCGTACTTGATGGCGCCACGGGTCAGGAACTGCTGGGCAAGATTAAGGACAGCGGAACTGGAATTGTCGGGCTGGCTTGGGCAGAGAATGGCTTCCGGCACCTTACGAATTCGGTGAAAGAAATCCGGAAGCCGTCAGACCTCGACGGACTTACCATCCGAACCCTTGAGAGCAAATACAATATGGCCGCTCTGGATGCGATGGGAGCCAGGGCCACGCCGATTGCCTGGCCAGAACTCTTTACCGCCCTGCAGCAAAACGCTGTAGATGGTCAGGAAAACGGGCTGGCGACGATCATTCCAAGCAATCTATGGGAGATCCAGCCCCATATCTCGAAGACCGGCCACCTATACGCCGCCGCGGCGATCTTGGTTTCTGAAAACCTGTACCAGGACCTGACTGAGGAACAGCAATCTTGGTTCCGCTCCGCCGCTATCGCGGCGAGAGAAGCGGTGAGGGCTAAAGTTCAGGATTTCGAGGAAATGGCGCCTGAGTTCTTTGAGAACAATGGAGTCGAGTATATCGAGAACCCGAACCGTGATGCTTTCAAGCAGAAATCACGCACCGTGCACGAACAGTACGCGACCGAATTCGGCGGAGAGTTTTTGGCAGAGCTTAAGACGGCCGCGCAAGGTTGCAGCCAGTAAATCAGCTAAGCGCAATGGGCCCTGATGATCGGGCCCATTCTGAGTCTCGTTGAAATATTGGGTATTCCTATGCTTCAAAAGCTCTTTTCTTTTGAGTCAAAGATCTCCAATCTCGCTCTGCAAATGAGCATGATGCTGATCTGTTTGGCGGTGTGCTTGGCTTTTTATCAGGTTTTGACCCGCTTCATTTTTAATACTCCATCGGCTTGGTCTGAGGTAGGGACACGTTTTGCGATGGTGTGGTGCGTCTTCTTGGCTGTGGCAGCAACGTTCGGTCGGGGATATATGATGGCACTGGATGTTGTTCTCGAGCTGTTCCCGAAAAAAACACATGTATTGTTCGAAGCCTTATCCATTTCATGCGGGGTGATAATGCTCTTCGTCCTCGCCTACTATGGTTATGATCTGACGATCCGGTCAAAACTTCAACAAATAGCCGGTCTGGGGATATCGATGGCTTGGCTTTATTTGGCTATTCCGGTTGGCAGCGCCCTGGCTATATTCTCGTTGTGCGTTCGTATGATCTCTATCTTTAATCAGGGCAAATGTAATAGCCCATAAGACTCGAGATTTTCTTCTTTGATAATGCTTAGTGCCGATAGCTGAACGCCTCGCAGAAAGGCTGCTAAGTAAAATTATTATTATCGTGATAAAGGCGTTGACATGAATGTTGCTATTACAATATCAATGCTAGTTTTTATAGCGGTTGGCGTTCCAATCGCCGTTAGCTTGGTCCTGGCAAGCACTATTGGAATCAGTTTTTTTTCCAATCTCCCGCTGATTTTGATCCCCCAGAAAATTATTTCAGGGATAAATAGCTTTCCATTAATGGCTGTCCCATTTTTTATACTTGCCGGCAATATTATGTCGTTGGGAGGGATGTCACTCAGATTGGTCAATGTCGCCAAGGCTCTGATTGGAAGAGTTCAGGGTGGTCTTGCAATGTCGTGCGTGTTGACTAGCATGATGTTTGCTGCGGTGTCCGGATCTAGTGTTGCTACAACGTTTGCAATTGGCGCGATTCTAATTCCCGCCATGAAAAAGCATGGGTACCCCAAGCCGTTAGCGGCCTCTATTCAAGCGAGTTCGGCAGAGCTTGGTGTTTTGATTCCACCCTCCATCCCACTGATCCTCTACGGCGTAAGCACCAATACTTCGATCGGCAAACTGTTCATGGCGGGCATACTGCCAGGGTTGCTTGTCGCTTTGGCGCTTATTGTTTACGTTTACATACTGTGTAAATTGAAGGGGTATGGAAAGGACGATGCGGAAGAGGGCAGTGATTTATTCTCGGCTTTAAACAACGCCAAGGCGGCCTTGATTATGCCGGTTATTATCATCGGAGGAATCTATGGAGGTGTCTTTACGCCGACGGAAGCCTCAGCTGTCGCGGTCGTTTATGCTTTCGTAGTGTCATTCTTCTTTTACAGAACAGCTTCATGGACAGACTTCCCGGAAATACTGAAGAAGAGTGTCATTTCAACCACTGTTGTCATGCTGATAATTGCCGCAGCGGCGCTTCTGAGTTATGTGATAGCACGCTCCGGGTTATCCTCTCTGGTTGCTTCGTATTTTCTTAGCGTATTCGACAGTCCGGTTTCCTTTCTTTTGGCTGTCAATTTGCTCCTTTTGCTTGTCGGTATGTTTGTAGAAACGTCGGCTGCAATACTCATTCTCGCTCCCATTCTGGCACCAATTGCCGTCCAGTTCGGTGTCGATCACGTTCACTTCGGATTAATCATGGTGGTGAACCTTGCACTTGGAATGATTACCCCGCCGCTCGGAGTTAATCTCTTCGCCGCATGCAGCGTGGCGGGAATTAGCATTCACCACATTATCAAGAGTTTGATTCCATTTGTTCTGGTGATTATCTCGTGCCTTGCCTTGGTGAACTTTATACCTGGCCTGTCCTTGGTATTGATCGAACTGTTTTATTAGATATCGTTTTTAATCAATTGGATGTGAGCAGGATCATGGGCGAATTTAAGGCGTTTTGGGTTGAGAAAGATGAAAGCAATCGGGTCTTCGGAGTGGTGAAAGCCGTATCTGAAGACAAACTTGATGCAGGTGATGTAACGGTTCGCGTCGCCTGTTCAAGCCTGAACTACAAGGATGCATTAGCCGCAACCGGAACGGCGAAAGTCATTGAACGTTATCCCTGTATTCCCGGAATTGACTTGGCCGGTGAGGTGGTGGCCAGCACCGATAATCGCTTCCGAGTCGGTGACCGAGTGTTGGCAACCGGCTATGGACTCGGCGCTTACCACCATGGCGGATTTTCCGAACGAGCTCGCGTGCCGGGGAACTGGCTAGAGCACGTTCCCGAGTCGCTGGATTTTCAGGACGCAATGGCGCTTGGAACTGCAGGGTACACGGCGGCGCTCAGTATTGAAAAAATGGAGCGGAATGGCCTCCGACCCGGGGCGGCCCCGGTGATAGTGACAGGCGCCACCGGCGGGGTAGGCAGCCTCGTCATATCAATGCTGGCGCAACGAGGTTATGAGGTCGTTGCTTTGACAAGAAAGGCCGGGGAAGAAAGTTACCTCGCCAAGCTGGGTGCGGTTGATGTCGTTCCTTTCTCGGACTTGGATTTGGATCCTTCCAAGTTGCTCCGTGCGGGTAAGTGGTCTGGCGCCGTCGATTTGGTTGGCGGCAACGTGTTGGGATGGCTGGTATCTACCATGATGCAGAGCGGTGTTATTGCGTCGGTGGGTAACGCGGCTGGGCTTTCTATTCAGAGTAACGTGCTACCTTTCATTCTTCGTGGGGTAAGCATTCTAGGGATACACTCAGGAAGCCCTGAGCCCGAACCTCGAAAGCTAATTTGGGATCGGCTGGCCACGGATTTGAAGCCAGCTGGATTGCGGGAAATGACAAATGTAATTGAGCTTCAGGATCTAACTATATTCAGCGAACGTCTTCTGGCTGGAGAGCTAAAAGGCAGGCATGTTCTGAAAATTCGTTAGGGCTGCAACGTTATACGGTTGTCCGTCTGGGCCCACTGCCAGCAGTTGCGGAATCACCGGGCCCTCATGGTCAACTATTTGTTCCCAGGCCGAGGTATACGCTCCTCACCACTCAGATCCGAGGTAGCCAATTCACCACCGACGCTACCGTACTCAAAACGAGGCGCGAGCTGATATCTTCGACTACATTGAGCGGTTCCATAATCCCAGCATGCGACGTAGAGTTGCCGTTCAAGATCAGAAGCTGTCCGTTTTAAAACCGTCTGTGGAAACGGGGTAAAACCCTAGGGAGCATTTGGGCCACTCGCACGTCACGGAACTTTCGCCGGCGATCGGAGAGCGCATGCAGCAGGGCTGGAGGTTCACCCACACCTGTGGGGACGACAACCACATCACCGTTGCGTACGAGATCGATGGCCTCATGAGCCGATCTCAGCCTCTTATTGTAATGTTCCTTCGGGGGCATAAGTTTGCTCCTGAGCTTGCTGCATCTGGAGGTCAACAACCGCGACGATGCAGCGTATTCGCACGCGGAGCAGCAGGTCCAAGACAAACCTGTTCGTTGTCATGTTGACCGAAAAAAGGAGGTGGCTTCGAGCGGGCGGGCTAGAACACTGTCAGCTCGCTTGAAGGGCTATTTGCGTGCTGCGACAAATCGGCAGCTCTTGGCGCAAAGGGGCTCAGAACTGCTCTGCGGACATTGCAAGCAGGCTGTCAGCGCCTCCAATGATTCGATCCCGACGCCCTGACGCTTGCGAGAGAATGTGCTCGGCGAAGTACTGGGCCGTGATTACTTTGGCATCCATGAATACCTTGTCTTCACCGCGAGCGGCGCATTCTTCGGCTGCAATCAATGCGCGGGCCAGCTGCCATCCTGCGACGAGTTCACCGGCAAGAAGCAAGTAAGGAACACTGCCTGCATAGATAGCGTTGGGAGCGCTCCCGCAGTTGGCAAGCATGTAGTCAACGACATCCAGGAAAGCCTTGCGGGCGACTTGCAGACCTGCGCGAACGGATTGCGCCGCTTTGCCGGGTCGATGAGAAAGTTCAGCCTCCGTTGCCTCGATCCGGGACGCAATTTGACGAGCCAACGCACCACCATCTCGAACGGTTTTGCGGCCGACTAGGTCGTTGGCCTGGATCGCCGTTGTGCCTTCGTAGATCGGCAGAATGCGGGCGTCGCGATAGAACTGAGCAGCCCCGGTTTCTTCGATGAAGCCCATACCACCATGGACCTGTATACCTTGAGAGGTTACGTACAGGCTCATCTCGGTGCAGTAGCCCTTGATCAGTGGCAGGAGAAACTCATAGAACTCGTTCTGCGCATGTTTGGTGGCAGAATCTGGGTGGCGCTGGGCCAGATCGTTCGCCGTAGCCGCTACCATTACCATCGCGCGGCAACCTTCGATCCGGGCACGCATGTCCATGAGCATCCGACGTACATCCGGGTGCTGGATGATCGGAACACTGCCTTTGCCCGAGCCATCGAGCGCGCGGCCCTGCACACGCTCGCGGGCATACGAAACTGCCTGCTGATATGCCCGCTCGGCGATGGCGACGCCCTGGACACCCACCGTGAAGCGTGCCGAGTTCATCATCATGAACATGTACTCGAGTCCGCGATTCTCCTCGCCAATCAGATAACCGGTGGCACCACCGTTGTCGCCATATTGCATGACCGCAGTGGGGCTCGCCTTGATACCGAGCTTGTGTTCAAGGCTGACAGCATGGACGTCATTGCGCTCACCGAGGCTGCCGTCAGGCTGCACAAGGAACTTGGGGGCCAGAAACATGCTAATCCCTTTCACGCCGTCGGGGGCGCCGGAAACCCTGGCCAACATCAGATGCACAATGTTATCGGTCAGGTCGTGATCTCCATAGGTGATGAAGATCTTTGTCCCAAACAGCTTGTAGGTTCCATCGCTCTGACGTTCCGCACGAGTGCGGACCAGCGACAGGTCGCTGCCAGCCTGAGGCTCCGTCAGGTTCATAGTCCCAGCCCATTGCCCTGAGACAAGCCTATGCACGTAGACCTCTTGCATGGCCTCGGAACCGCAAGTCAAAAGCGCCGCGATCGCGCTATCGCTCAGGAGCGCACTCAATGCAAAACTGAGATTGGCAGAGTTCGCCATTTCAGAGCAGGCTGCTCCAACCACCCCTGGTAGGCCTTGACCTCCAAACTCCACGGGATGTTGAACGCCCAACCAACCAGCGTCAGCAAATTGCCGGAAGGCTTCTTGGAACCCCGGAGTCATCTTGACGACACCGTCCGCGAGAGTCGCGGGGTTGCGGTCTCCGATGGCGTTCAGTGGCGCAATCACTTCCTGATTGACACGGGCGCATTCCGAAAGTACTGCGTTCACCGTGGTGATGCCAGAGTCTTCAAAGCCATCCATCTGGACGACAGAATCGAGTCCAGCCAGATGCTCAATTGTGAACAGCATGTCCTTAAGCGGGGCTACATATTGCATGACTACCTCTTCATGAGCAGCAAATGCTCTGGCCGAACGGAGCTGCGTTGCTGCGTTCTAAATTTGGGGCTCGGCCTTTGCAATAGGAGTGAATGCCATCCTTGAAAAGGTTCACCGACGCGCGATTGCCTGACGCCGATGAACCTACCTGGATTAGCGGCCGCTGAACGTCGGGGCTCGCTTGGCCAAGAACGCATCCATTCCTTCGACGGCGTCCGCCGTCTTGGCGGCGAGAGCGAAGAGCTTGGCTTCTGCGCTCAGGCCTGCATCCAAGTAAAGGGTTGCGGAGCTCCGCACCGCTTCTTGGGCAAGCTGGAGAGCCGCAGGGCGTCCGTCGTAGACCTCGGCGATATAGGCTTGAGCGATGGCAGGTGCATTACCATCCGTGTTTTCAACGACCTTATCGACCAAGCCCAGCTCAAATGCCTCGTCGGCAGAGATAATGCGTCCGGACGAGATCAGTTCCATGGCTTTGCTGATGCCAATTAGCCTCGGCAGACGTTGGGTTCCGCCGTAGCCTGGGATCAAGCCAAGCTTGATCTCTGGCAAGCCAAGCTTGGCACCTGCAATAGCGACTCGATAATTGCAGGCCAGCGCCAGTTCCAAGCCACCACCCAGTGCGGGGCCCTGAATCACGGCAACCGTAGGCATGAGCAGGTTCGCCACCTTGGCAAAAACGCGCTGGCCAAAGGCGGCCCCTCCGAGATGCTGTTCAGTACTCCGCCCTCGCAGTTCGCTGATGTCGGCGCCCGCGCAGAACGCACGGTGGCCACTACCGATGACAACTACTGCGCGAGGACTGGCCTCTGCGATGGAGTCTAGGTGCTCGGACAGTTTCTCGAGCATGCCGAAGTTAAGCGCGTTGAGAGCTGCAGGACGATCGAGCGTCAGCACCGCGACATTGTCGACGTAGTGCAAACGGACTGTCATGCCTTGTTCTCCCCGTTCTCTTTGTCGGCCTTGCCTTCGTAAATTTCGCGGAAGCGAGGCTTTCTTTTCTCCAGGAATGCGTGGACACCTTCCTGCGATTCGGGGGTGCTGTAGTACAGCGCCAGAGCCTGCATACCCAGACCGCCAATGCCACGAATCGAGTCGCTGTCGGCGTTGAAGGAACGCTTTGCAATCGCAAGAGCAGTCGGGCTCATGGCCAGTATTTCTTGGCACCACTTATCTACTTCAGCGTCCAGCTGGTCGGCAGGTACTACGGCGTTGATCAGCCCCATTTCGAGAGCCTGGGCCGCGGTGTATCGACGACACAGAAACCAAATTTCTCGAGCCTTTTTCTCACCCACGACTCGTGAAAGTAACGCGGTCCCAAACCCAGGATCGACAGATCCTACCTTAGGCCCGACCTGGCCAAGCTGGGCAGTTTCTGAAGCTATGGCCAAGTCGCAACAGGTGACCAGAACATTGCCACCACCGATTGCATACCCATTGACCCGCGCAATGACTGGTTTTGGGGCTTCGCGGATCACGCTTTGAAGCTCCTCAACGGGTAGACCGATCAATCCCCGGCCATCGTAACCACCATCATGAGCAGATTGGTCCCCTCCAGTACAAAATGCCTTCTCGCCGGCTCCGGTTAGGACGATCACCCCAATGGATTTGTCCCACGCGGCGCGATTAAACGCATCAATCAATTCGTCACAGGTTTGCCCACGGAACGCGTTGTATTTGCTGGGTCGATTGATGGTAATCGTCGCCACGCCATTGTTGGTACTGAACAAAATGTCCTGATATTTAGTCATAATGTCACCCGTGCATGGTTAATCCACCAGAGACGCTAATCACCTGGCCAGTAATAAAGTTCGAGTCTTCGCTTGAGAGAAATGCGACAGCGCCCGGAATGTCCTCAGGCTGACCAACCCTTTTCATGGGAATAGCCTGCACCAAACCGTTGTAGACCTTCTTTCCAAATTCTCCCTCGCCAACAAACGACTTGAGGATGGCGGTTTCCGTTGGACCCGGGCATACCACATTAACCTGGATGTTTTTTCGGGCATTTTCCCGGGCAATGGTTTTGCTGAATGAAATGATGCCCCCTTTGCAGGCGGAGTAAACCGATTCCCCTGAGGAACCCACCCGGCCGGCGTCCGAGGAGATGTTGACAATTTTTCCGGAGCCATTTTTGATCATGAATGGCAGTACGGCATGGTGAAGATTCAGTGCGCCCATCAGGTTGATGTTGACAACCTTGTTCCAGAATTCGGGCGTCGTCTCAACAAACTGCTTTGCAATATCCCAGCCGGCGTTGTTTATAAGGACATCAATTCGGTCAAACTGTCCAACGATTTTGGTTACCGTCTCCGTAACAGCCTGGTGGTCAGTAATATCCAGCTTGAAAGTTACAAGCTGGGCTTCGTATGCCTTCAAAGCGTATGAAAGGCTGTCTAGCGCTTCGGTGTCGAGGTCCAACGCCACCACCGTGGCCCCTTCCTCGCAAAATCGCTGGCTAAGCGCCTTCCCGATGCCACCGGCAGCGCCGGTAATCAAAACGACTTTTTCGTGTAGCCCACGCATAACTCTATCCCCCTGTTAACTTTGTGAGAGCCGTGCAGATACGATGGTTTCCGCATGAGCACGGAGTTTGAATTTTTGTAGCTTCCCGGTTGCGGTGCGCGTTAGGGGCTCAAAGACAAAGTGTTTGGGTACCTTGAACCCAGGCAATTTTTCTCGGCAAAAAGCGGTCATCGTGTCGTTTGCCGGGTGGTCCACATCCGGGCTGAACTCAACAAGTGCGCAAGGTACCTCACCCCATTTGTCATCTTTCACCGCGACAACGGCAACACCGGTCACTCCGGGGTACTGGTAGATCACCGACTCAATTTCCAACGAGGAAATGTTCTCGCCGCCAGAAATGATGATGTCCTTTGATCGATCTTTAATTTCGATGTATCCGTTGTCATGAACGACCGCCAGATCGCCAGTGTGGTACCAGTCATCGGCGAAAGCCTCGTTAGTTGCCGAGGGATTTTTAAGGTAACCTTTCATACCTAGATTTCCCCTGAACAAAACCTCCCCCATGGTCTTTCCATCTTTCGGTACTGGCTCATAGCCGCCAATCCTGCACACTTGCATCTCATCCATTACGATCGTGCGCACCCCCTGATGACCCAGGTGACCGAGACGAACTTGGGGCTCGAGCTGCTGCCATTCGCTCTGTGGTTGGCACAACGTAGTGATGCCATGGAATTCGGTCATCCCATAGACATGAATAGGGGAGAAGCCCAGCTGCTCCACTTTCTCCAGGATCGAGGCGGGTGGTGAAGCTCCGGCACAGACGACGTTGATTGGTTCTTCGGGAATGTTCCACGTCGGGGGTTTGCCATCGATGAGGAAACCGAGAACGGTGGGTGCGCAGCAGAAATGGGTGACCGCGTGTGATTCAATGGCCTGGTAAATGTCCGAGGCGGATACTTTGCTCAAGCAGACCTGAGTAGCACCTACGGCGGCGAGCGCCCATGGAAAACACCAACCGTTGCAGTGGAATAGGGGTAGGGTCCACAGATAAACGGGCACCTTGCCCAACAGATTAGCATTGAAGATTTGTCCCAGGGCGTTCAGATAGGCACCCCGGTGATGGTAGACGACGCCTTTGGGACGACCAGTAGTGCCCGACGTGTAATTGAGTGAAATTGCATCCCACTCATCCGTGGGATACCGCAACTCGATGTTGTCAGGGGCGTCGGCAAGGAAAGCTTCATACTCTACCGCTCCCAAAGGCTCGCTTTGGGCTTGTTCGCCTTTGTCATCGATTTCCACAATGAAAATGTCGAGACCCGAGGCCCGTACCGCCGTCTTGGCCAGTTCCAAGAATTGCCGCTCCACCAAAAGGGCTTTCGCTTCGGAGTGTTCGAGGATGTAAGCAACAGTATCTCCGTCCAACCGAATGTTGATGGTATTGAGAACAGCGCCTGCGAGCGGAACGCCAAATTGGGCTTCCAACATAGCAGGGGAATTCGTTGAAATGATGGAAACGGTATCGCCGCGCTGGACTCCCTGCCCAATCAACGCGCGGCCGAGTTGCCGGCATCGCGAAGCGTATTCCTGCCAGGTGAAACGGCGATCCTTATCAATCACAGCCGTCCGATTTGGAAAAACGTCCGCCGCTCGGTCCAAAAATGTGAGTGGTGTAAGAGGTTGATGGTTGGCCGGTCGCCGGTCTAACTGATAATCAAATTTGTTCATGTTTATCCACCTTTGTTGTTTTTTAACTTTCAGATTTCGAACGCCAACCGAGTCGCCTGATCGATGGCCCGTAGCGCATCTAACTCGCTCGCTACGTCCGCACCGCCGATGAGATGAACGTTTAGCCCTGACTCTTGTAGCTCAGCGTAGAGATCGCGGTTCGAAATCTGGCCGGAGCACAGCACGACATTGTCGACTTCGCACAAGTGGGCCTGACCATCTTTACTGAAGTGCAAACCCTGAGAATCAATCGCTTCGTACGTAACACCTGGAGTCATGACCACGCCGGCATTACGCAGTTTCGCCTTCAGGATCCAGCCTGTAGATTTGCTCAGATTTTTGCCCAAGCGCTCGGCTTTGCGCTGAAACATGAAAACTTTTCGCTTGGGTGCGGTGTGCACGGGCTCGGCCAGCCAACCCGGGTTTACCCCCTGAGGATCGATTCCCCAAAAGCGGTCAAAGGTTGAAATATCGGTGGATTCCTGAGGATCACCCAGGAGATATTCGGCAACATCAAAACCGATGCCGCCCGCCCCGATAATCGCCACTGATTCACCAACGCTTGCACTGCCGGCGAGAACGTCAATGTAAGAGAGAACCCTGGGGTGATTAATGCCATCAATTTTCGGGATGCGCGGAACCACGCCTGTCGCGAGTATCACTTCGTCAAAGCCCTGAGCGATGAGGTCTTGCGCTGAGGCCCGCTTGCCCAATCGCAGCTCGACATCATGCTTATCTAGCATCACCCGAAAATACCGCAGCAATTCGTTGAACTCGCGTTTTCCCGGTACGACCCGTGCCATATTCAACTGTCCGCCAAGAACCGGTGCCGATTCGAACAGCGTAATCCTGTGCCCACGCTCGGCGGCATTCACCGCGAAAGACATTCCGGCTGGTCCGCCACCAATCACCGCGATGTCTTTTGTTCTCGACGGCTTGATAGTGATGAACTCAACCTCTCGACCGGCCTTCGGATTAACAAGGCAAGTAGCGGTTCTCTCAGTAAAGATTCGGTCGAGACAGGCTTGGTTGCAGGCTATACAGGTGTTGATTTCTTCCGGCTTGCCGGCGCGAGTTTTTAAGGCGAAGTCGGGGTCCGCCAACAGTGGGCGCGCCATGGACACTAAGTCAGCTGTACCTGAGGAAACGATCTCTTCCGCGACATCCGGAGTGTTGATTCGATTCGACGCGATGACCGGAATGGAAACCGCGTTCTTAACGTTGCGTACGGCTTTTAGCCAAGCGGCTCTGGGCACACTTGCAGCGATAGTAGGCACGGTCGATTCGTGCCAGCCAATCCCGGTATTGATCGCATCGGCTCCCGCAGCCTCGACGGCGCGAGCATAGCTGGTAACTTCCAGTGCGGTCATGCCGTCGTCGACAAGGTCAATGGCGGAAATTCGATAGATGATGGCAAACTCCGGGCCCACGGCCTCTCGAACGGCCTTCAAAATCTCCAATGGAAATCGAATTCTGTTCTCCAGACTGCCCCCAAACTCATCCAACCTGTGATTGGTAGCTGCTGCCGTAAATTCATTCAGCAAATACCCTTCTGAACCCATGATTTCGACGCCGTCGTATCCGGCCTTCTGTGCCAGGGTTGCGGTCGTTACAAATCTAGTCACCAAGCCCCATACCTCTGCGGTACTAAGCTCCATCGGCGGGAAAGGATTAATTCGGGCCCGACCTGGGGATGGCGCAACACAGGTTGGTATCTTGGCGTATCGACCGGCGTGAAGAATTTGCAGGACGATTCGGCCGCCCGCTTTGCGAACCTCAGAGGTGATGAATTGGTGCTCGGCCAGATGGTCCTCGTGGTACAGACAGGGCGCACCTTGTTCCATTACTCCGTCTTGGGTGGGTGAGTATCCGCCCGTAAGGATCAGACCAACCCCGCCTCGGGCGCGTACCGCATAAAAGACGGCCTGTCGTTCCAGAGAGCGATCAAGTGTTTCAAGCCGGGTGTGCATCGCTCCCATGACAATTCGGTTCGGAACCTTAACTGCTCCTATGGATAACGGTGAGTTGATCTTGTTGTAGCTCATCAGTGGCCTCCGGTAATCGAAGCGGAACTAAGCGAATAGGTCGTTCAGTGGATGTTTGCCCTAAAATAATATTGTGTCAACACCATGATATCTCTTTATAGAGTAACTCCATCAATAGGGCCGTATCTGAAATCTTGTCATGGATTAAGAGTCAGCATCATGTCGTATTACGATTCGGATAGTAGAACTCGATCAACCCAGGAAAGAGAATCCCGCAGAAGAAAAAACTCACCCTGAGGATCGATGAGCGCCGGAACTGATTGAAGACGTTGAACCGGCCTGATTACCCGTTGTTATCGATAATAGCCAGGTATTCTGTGTCAGAGAGGAATGACTCTCTTGCTCTCAGCCCAATGAGGATTCTGCGAAGACATCTAGAGGGGGGGGGAGGGAGTGCCGGCCAGTATTTACTGATGCCTGCCCCGAATGACTCGCCTAAGATAGGGTGGATCAGTAGACTGTTTTCCAGGAGCTGAGTCGCATCACCACTCAATGCAAAACCTTCCTAAAACGTCACGGCAAATTTACATGAGCGCAGATTCAAAATATGAGTACGAGGAGTCCGTATCCTCGATCCATAACCGACTTTTTTTCCGGGTGTTTCAGGCCGGCAACAATTTGGAGCGCCAGGCCATCCGAGAAATTGGAATTACTCCCGTTCAGTGGTCGGTTCTGGGGGCGCTTTCCAGGCCTCAATTGACCGACGGAATGTTGTTTTCAGAACTCACTGATTATTTGCTTGTGAGCAGGCAAAGCCTTGATGGCGTCATTAAGCGCCTGGAACGGGAAGAATATGTAGAGAGAGTCATGGATTCAGTTGATAGACGTTCGAAAAGAGTCGTCATGACCGAAATTGGGCGAGAATTCTGGGAGTCCTTGCAGATAAAAATCTACGAGTTTTACCGGCAAGCCCTTGAGGGGTTTAGATTCGACGACAAAGTTTCGTTCGTCCATTATCTCAACCTTATTAACGATGGGATGAAAGGAGTTAACCTTGAAAACGCCAACAGCACTGAGGGCGACTCTGGTTGAAAGGGGGTTGCTTTTTTTTGGTGACAGAGTTTGCCTCATTGTAGACCGGAGAACTCTAATTACGCATGCACCGATTTTAGGGGATGGTTACAAAAGGACCGCTTTTATCAGAAAGCGGCCAACTTATGGTGACAATAGACGTCCATTTTATGGTGTCACTACCAAAGTTTTCAGACTCGGATCTGAATGTCCGCTTTGCGACCGTGACCTGCTACCCTCTTGCTCAACGAACCAGCCCAGATTTTCCAGATTTTCCAGATTTTCCATTCCAAATAGACGGCCGAAGCAGTTGATTACCCCCTTACATCTTTGAAAGAAAAAGCACGGTCAGCCACACTGGCTGAGAGCAAATTAAAAGAGAGAGAATTTCGAATGGTGAAGGTTAGCGTTTTAGGCTTTCTTGTCCTGATGTTTGCAAGCTCCGTATCGGCGCAAAGCACTTATTGTGATGATTTTGGAAACTGCTCGGGCGGCGGAGTAAACACCTACACGGACGACTTTGGAAACACATCCGGAACTGTCGAAGGGAGGTCCTACAATACATACCGAGATGATTTCGGTAACACGTCAGGGTCGATTGGAAACGAGAGCATCAATACGTATTCAGATGAGTTTGGGAATACAACGGGAACGATTGGCGGCGATTCAGTAAATCTTCATACCGATCAATTCGGAAACACGACCGGAACGATTGGAGGAGAGAGTGTGAACTGCTATACCGACAGCTTCGGAAACACCACCTGCTAATGATCAGTCGCAACTTCCAACGAAAAAGCCGGCCATAGAGCCGGCTTTATGATTTTTAAAGAGGCAATTTGCCGCCAAAGAAGTGTAAACACCCCCCCCCCCGTTTTAGTGGCCCCGCTTACGAGATTACGCTCAAAAAAGACAGCCTCTGCCCAATTATCGAATGTCCGCTTTGCGACCTGGCTGGCCAGCAGAAAACAATATTCTGAACCATACTTAAAGGCCCTTCCCCTCCAAAGAGGGCCACGTCATGACATTTCCTATCAGCAAAGCTCCCTGGAACAAAGGGAAGCTTGTCGGCCAGAAGCTACCGCTCAAGCTCGAACAAATATGGGCTATCCGTATTCGGTTAGAGATAGCAAAGAACATCCGCGAACTGGCGATGTTCAACATGGCAATTGACTGCAAACTCCGATCCTGCGATCTGGTAAAGCTATTGGTTCGAGATATTTCCAGAAACGGTGAGGTTCTGGATCGGGCGCAAGTCATCCAGCAGAAGACCAGTCAGCCTGTTCAGTTTGAGATAACAAAAAAGACGCGCGAATCGGTCGAAGCATGGATCGAGTTGCGCCGACTCTCAGGTATGGATTATTTGTGGCCGAGCCGGATACGAAAGTCTGACCATATCACGACTCATCAATACGCCCGTCTTGTCAAAAAGTGGATTACCAGCATTGGACTAGATCCTTCAGTCTACGCAACCCATTCAATGAGACGCAGCAAAGCGACATTGATCTACAAGAAGACCAAGAATCTCCGAGCCGTCCAGTTGCTGTTGGGACACACAAATATGTCGAGCACCGTGCGGTACCTTGGTGTCGAGGTCGAGGATGCTCTGGAGATAGCTGAGAGTATTGAAATCTAGTTGCGTAACTTGTGTCCTTGGTTCCCTGTGGATGCCGCAGACGCTACCAGCTCCGGTCGATGATCACCCTCGACCCTCTTGTTTCGATCAGGCTCCTCCAGTCGCTAAACAAAAGCGAACATTCGAGTCAGGGCTTTTCTCCGGGTCCTCCGAGCTAATCGAAGCCGTTTCAACCAGTATGGTTGGCGGAGCAAATTGCAGACGCTGGATGTGGTATTCCCCCACAAAAACGGACACGGTCCCATCAGTTAGTGGACTTACCCCGGTCCACTAGACACTCCGGGCCTATTAAAAAAGCGGTGATCAGAAGTAGAAATTTCCGTAAAACCCGCAGGAAAAGTGGTATTTATGAAGCCGAGGATGGCATGGGCCACACTAAGTTCAGGGGGGGACTCTATTTGGCTGAAGAAACGTACCGCTATCAGCAGCTGGAGCGATGGATACTGCAAGGCATCATTGACGGTCGTTGGAAGCCGGGTGATCGTCTGCCATCCATTCGAGATATATGTGCACAACATGGCCTGTCAAAGGCGACGGTTGAGCATGCCCTGCAGCGACTCGAGGCCCAGGGGCTTCTGGAGGTTCGGCCCAAGGCGGGACATTTCGTAACCTTGGTACCCACAATTACGGAACCACCTCGGGTAACGTCCCGTATCGATGCCCCACGCCCTGTCAGCGTTAGTGATTTACTGCTGGACATTATGGGCCGGTGCGCGGCTTTCGACCTTCTGCCGGAACTCCATACCGGCAAACTGTCACCAGGAATAGCAAGTCTCAACCGGGGCCATTGGGAGGGCACTTCGGAAGCAACGTGGTGCCGACTTTCAGTATTACGATAAACCTGCAGCTGATCTGAAGTTGCGGGAGCAGCTTGGGGTTCTGTTAGCTAAACGGGGGTGGCCAGCTACCCCAGAGGAGTTATGCATAACCTCTGGCTGTCAGAATGCTTTGTTCATGGCGCTCATGGCCTGTTGCCAGCGCGGGGATATTGTTGCCGTTGAGTCGCCAGGTTTCTATGGTGTACTGCAATTGCTGGAACGGCTCGGTTTGCAGGTCATGGAAATACCAATCTCTACGGCAACCGGAATGGATATGGATGCTCTGGAGGAATCCCTCGAGCGCTGGAACATCCGGGCATGCGTCGTGTCTCCGGCGTTTACTACGCCAGGGGGAGCGTTGATGCCTGATGCTCCCCGACGACGCCTGATGACGCTGGCGGAAAAATACGATCTGGCCGTTATCGAAGACGACATATACGCCGAGTCGGGATTTTCCCAGGTCCCCGACACTCTCAAGGCGCTGGATGAGAACAATCGGGTCATCCACTGCAGTTCGTTTTCCAAGGTGTTGTCCAGGGACCTGCGCCTGGGCTGGATTTCAGGGGAACGCTGGCATCAGCGGATACTGCATCTGAAAATGGTGACTCAACTGGCCAGTAGCCGCTATTTGCAACAGGGCGTTGCATCCTATATCGAAGAGGGTGAGCTGTCCGCCCATCTTCGCAGGCAACGGAAGTTGCAGAGAGAGCAACGGGACCGGTTGCTGGCCTCACTACAAGCAAGGTTGCCGCGATCACCGATCTGCCCACACACCTGACTGCGTTGGCGAACAACACGGGCTTGGATGCGGAAGGCATGATCCTGAATCACACGCTGTTCACGCTCTATGCCCCTTTCATTCCGCCGGAGCGCCGTACCGATCTTTTTCAGGCCATGCTTGCTCCCGACCGGCCGACGATTGGTCTGTCTGGGGCCTCGACGGCCTTGGTCAAGTGGCCCGATTGGCTGCGTTACTGCCCGATCTGCTTTGAAGATATGGCTGCGCGCTACGGTGAACCCTACTGGCGGCGTAGCTGGCAGATTCAAGGGATAGATGCCTGTCCCGAGCATGGCTGTCAGCTCCTGAACTCACCTATCCCGTTCCGTCGAGCGCAGCGGCACGAGTTTCATACAGCCTCTCCACTGTTTCTGCCCCGTGATCTTCCTTTGCGTGAGTCCCGTGGGCGAAGAGACTATCAGGCTCGCCAAGGCTGCTATGCAGCTGCTGGCGCTCGAAGAGGTGCAATCGCCTGGCTACGGACGCTGGACCAACCTGTACCGGTACCTGGCTACAGAGTGCGGCGCCAGGCGAGGCCGGCAGGTCAGGGCTGAAGTCATCTGGGAGAAGATCCTGGCATCCCATCAAAGGGATTGGCTTGCTGCGAACGGTCTGCTGACATCCGGAGAGCCTCCACCTTGGCTGTTGGCGATGTTCAGGAAGCATCGCAAGGGATTCAGTGCGCTGCAGCATCTGATCGTCTGGACCAGCCTGCGCCTTGGCCAGCATGCTGGCGAGCTGATCAGCGAGGCGAAGACTCGCCAGGTCGACCTTGCCTCCGAGCGATCAGCGCAGCTGCTCCCTGCTGAGTTTGAGCAAAAGCAGCAGTACCGAGCCATTTGGCTGCAAGCACTGGCTAATCACGGTGGAGCCAAGGCAGCCAGGCAAGACGGAGCAGGGGCATGTTACGCCTGGCTCTATCGTCATGACCGACACTGGCTGATGGTTACGAACCAGGCCAGGCAGCGCCGACAGGGCAACAACAGCCACATCGACTGGCGAGCGCGTGACATAAGGTTGGTGCACCTGCTGATCCGGATTGGTAGAGGTAGCGAAGAAGACCTGGGCCTTCTGCGCAGGAGTCGCAACTGGTTCCTGCAGCAGCTACCCCATCGGGCATCAGTCGAGCACCGTCTCGATCAATTGCCTCTTTGCTGCACCTTCCTGGATCGCTATGCCGAGTCCGTCGGCGAGTATCAGATCCGTCGCCTGACTGCAGCGATGCTGAAGGATGTACAGACAGGCATAACGTCTAGGCGCTGGGAGCTGGAAAAGCGTTGTGGATGGGAAAAAAGCAGGGTGGCACCACTGACCACTGCGTTCATTCGATTGATAGGAAGATGGATTGAATAGGACAGTATTTCGTCAGATCCCGAACGGATCCAGGTTGCTGGCCGTTGGAAATTTTTTCAGGGCCAAGACTCCGGCGGCCCAGTGGCAGTTGGCGGCTCTCTTTGAGCGTACCGGTCAGCTGCAGCTGCAGCGGTTCGCACAGGAGATGTCGTGTGTCTTGGCCGTTGGTCGCGAGTTTCTTGGCGAAGAAGGGGCTCCTTATCGTCCCAGTGGTTTCAAGAAGACGGTGGTGCTTCCTGCAATAGATACCTGGCGGGAAAGGCAGTTGGGTGAGTGCCCACGTCTGGCCAGAAGGCTTGCTGCAAATCCTGAGATATCTGGACAGCGATGCTTTGTGTTCGAGGTCGATGGTCTGACCGTCTGGCTGCCGAAATTCGAGCTGGCACGAAAAATGTTCTTCCACGCAGCCTTCATCGTTCGTGCAGCCTTCGCACCGAATGGCTTGGACATGGCCTTCACGATCTACAGAGAGGGCGATGTTGTTCATATCCATACGCCCCCGAAAAGGGGGCCCCAAGTCAGCTTCTCAAAATCAAGGGATACAGAGACCATTTCAGTTGGCTGCTGCTGAATCAGGATGTGAGGCGATCCTTCGAGTCAATCTGGCAAAGCCTCAATCAAAGGCAAGAGCGGGTACTGCAAGAGTCGGCGTATGCCAGGTGGCAGTTCGACTTTCAGGCATCCACTTCCCTCGCGGGTACCACCATGGATGTGCGAGGCCCCTTTGATCCGGAAAGCAACGAATTGCTGGTCTGGGAGATCGAAAAGCTTCAGGGGCTCCGGTTTAGCCATCGCGGTGATATTTTTTTCCATCACCCTGCTCTCAAGTTACCCGTCAGGGGAGAGAACACAGGCTGTGTATCCGTGCCATCGGGAGCGAAAGAGTTGGAGGTGGATGCTGACGAAGAGCCGACTGCTGCCAAGGAGCAGAGGTTGATTCATCTGCCCGTTGAGGGAGTCACGTTTGATGCTCAGCTGCGCACCAAGATCGCCTACAACGGGGAGCGTGCCAACGGTCATGGCAAGAAGGTCGACGACGAGCAATGCCCGAGCAGAGAAAACCAACTCTTCGGCGTGGCTGATCCTGTGAGCGAGGGCAGCATAGCGTCAGGAGAATTCCAACAATTGGGTGAGGGAGAGGGTGATGGGGACGAGCATGAACGGCTTGCAGATCGCTTCTCGCTGCTCCGAGAGATTCTTGAACAAATCACCCAAGAGTCTGGAGTTGCGCTGGTAGTACTGGAAGTGAGGCCTCTGCCGCCCGTTCCACGTTGCAGCTACCACATGATTGATCACGAAAAATCACGCTGCTATCTGCTGGCAAGGTTCAAGCTGCAAAACGGCGATCAACGCTACCTTCTAGAAATAGATACCTCAGACAACCGGAAGACCATGTCAACGCGGATCATGGGCTTCAAAGCAGGTGTTGAGGCAGGAAAATGCATAGACAGGATCTTGAGGGAGACAGTGAAAGGCTCGTTGCGTTGGCCAGGCACCATGGCGAAGTACTGTGAGCCTTTGCACTCTGTGCATCACCCGAAAGAAAGCTCATCTGGGGCCAACTATGCCCGGGTGTTCGACTGGAAGCAGCGGATACGCGCGGCCCTAGGCTGATTGCAGAATACACCGCAGTTCGGCTGCGATACATCTTGTCGCGCACTGCGTGCAGCCTCCCCGAACCTGCCCGGAGCCGTGCCAAGGCGATATAGGCCCCTTGGGAGTCGGCAAGACGCATCTGGCCATCGCACTGCGCTATCGGGCGGCGCAGTGCGGCATCAAGACCCGCTTCATCACTGCGGCCGACCTTGGTGCTGCAACTGGGCGCGGACCAGCGTAACCGTCCGGGCATCCCGGCTGGCTTGACCCCGCCAAGCTAAGAGATGGTGGCAGTTCGTGGATGCCGTTTCCCGGGTGCACGCGATCCGAGACCACGCGATCAAGCAGGAAAACGAGCACCTGGGCTTGCCTGACTGACCGCAGGCCGGCGACGACAAGGTGGAAAAGTTCGGCGTGTGGCTCTGGCGGCAACGATCCCGCGAAGGGCGGACGGTGCTTGAGCTGTTGAACGTAAGCGTGCGGGCAAACCGTCTTGCGCGACTATGCCGGATGCCACCTATGCGGCAGCAGCTCGGCAATCTCACTCGCCCGCTGCGTCGGCAACCGTGTCAGCACATCCTTGAGATAGGCATACGGATCGTGCCCATTATTACGGGCCGACTGGATCAAACTCATGATCGCAGCAGCGCACTTGAGCATGCGATCCCGCGCCGAGCATTTGAGAAGGCAACGGGATGAACGCTGGCTGGATAGCCGTGGTTTTCTGGGTATGCAGCCGAATCCATTTGTGGACGAGGTTGGCATTGAGGCTGTATCCCAAGGCGATGTTTGCGATGGAGGCACCGGGTTCAGAACACTCCTGAATGACCTGGGCCTTGAAAGATTTGCAGTAGGTACGGCGCTGAGGGGGCATGAAAGATCCGCTTGATGGGCCATGGCCTTCGGCGGCGGTGTCGGGAAGGTGTGTTGGCCGGACGGATACTGTTGAACTACGTTGTCTGGGGCAACGGAAGTGTTTCGGCCCGACTCTGGAACGCGATCCGCAGCGACGACTGGGCAATTCCGCACGTTGGCCTGAGCAGCCTCGGGGAAATCGTCGGCTGGGCGCGCCCAGACGAGTTTCCGCCAAGGAACATGCAGACGAGCAAGGGGCTGCGGGCACTCGGCTACAACGTGAGGATCGGCGTTTGGCCGCGGCTGCCCGCAGCACTTGTAGGCTCCCGATCAAACCTTTACCTATCGCCGGATCGGACTGCCCCAGCACACCCTCTCTGGAAATTTGAGTCACATCAATCGCCCAGCAGATCGCGGGATGTTGACTCTTGACTTTCTGCATGTTATGCGCAATATCTTGCAAGGTCTTGAAAAAAAATCCTCGATTGAGGCTGCACGAATGCGGAACTTGTGGGGGTGGCATGACAGCGCGCCAGCAGGCGATCTTCACACTCGACGAGTTGGCTACCTACTTAAGTTCGGCAAGCGAACGCTTTACCGGCTCGCCGCGCACGGGGAGATTCCGGCCTTCAAGGTCGGCGGGACGTGGCGGTTTCGTCAAAGTGAAATCGATCGATGGATCAATGATCAGACCCAAGCAGGCAGAAGGAAGGAGGTGATACGCACAGATGAGCAGCCAAAGTCAGCGGAACACTCCGTGTCGTCTGGGCGAGCTGTCCGTAGCCGCAGGCAAACGGAGTGAGCGAGAGTCTTCAATTTTTCTTCTGGAGGTGTGACATGGACATTGATTTCAAGAAGTTGGCTCCCTGGAACTGGTTTAAGAAAGAGCAGGAAGAACAACAGAGCGCTGCCTCGCTGCCCGTGCAGCGCAATGACCTGCCGGTGGCAGGCGGTCCCGTCAGTCCCATCCTGCAATTGCATCGCGAGATCGACCGCCTCTTTGACGATGCGTTTCGAGGCTTCGGCTTGCCGGCGCAGGCCATGCCGCGATGGCCGTCGGACTGGCCGGGCATGCTGAAGCCGGTACTTGACATCCAGGAAACCGACAAGCAGTACAAGATTTCTTTGGAGGTTCCCGGCGTCGAGGAAAAGGACATTCAGATCACGCTCGACAACGACGTGCTGATGGTACGGGGCGAGAAGCGCCAGGAGCAGGAAAAGAAGGAGGGTGGCTTCCATCGCGTCGAACGCTCCTACGGCAGTTTCCAGCGTGTCCTGAACCTGC